>Ga0307375_10000156_pt1 | contig 92411 bp, 89 predicted proteins | sample TR1MG_FD_202531 | JGI IMG/M metagenome (GOLD analysis project Ga0307375, IMG submission 202531) | Soil microbial communities from Risofladan, Vaasa, Finland - TR-1 | ecosystem: Environmental > Terrestrial > Soil > Coastal area > Acid sulfate soil | place: Finland: Risofladan, Vaasa | collected... | reverse complement strand
TGGTGCCGGATATCGGCGACTACAAGGATGTGAGCATCATCGAGGTGATGGTGAAAGCCGGCGACACAATCAGTGCCGAAGACAATCTGGTGACGCTGGAAACCGACAAGGCGGCGATGGATGTACCGTCGCCTTATACCGGCGTAATCAGGGAAATGAAGGTCAAGGTCGGCGACAAGGTGTCGCAGGGCTCGCTGATTTTGATGATGGAAAGCAGCGCCGCGGCGGATGCTGCGCCGGCCGACAAGCCGGCAACTGCAACGGCTCCGTCCGCACCTGCCGCAGCATCGGCGCCAGCCCCGGTTGCGGCTAAGCCTGCAGCAGCTCCGCTGACCACACAAGCGCCACAAGCCGCGGTGACGAATGTGCCGGCGGCACCCGCAAGGGGCACGCCGGCGGGTGCCCCGCTGTTACAGAGGGACCCTTCCGCAGGCAAAGCGCACGCCAGCCCGGCCATACGCAAATTCGCGCGCGAACTCGGTGTACCGGTTGACCAAGTCAAAGGCAGCGGCGAGAAGGGCCGCGTGACCAGGGACGACGTGCAGCAGTTCGTCAAGACCGCGCTCGCGCAACCGCGCGGCGCCGCAGGCGGCAACGGTCTGCAGGTGCTGCCCTCACCGGTGGTGGATTTTGCCAAATTCGGCGGGATCGAGATCAGGCCGCTGTCGCGTATCAAGAAGATATCCGGCGCGAACCTGCATCGCAACTGGGTGACCATCCCGCACATCACGCAATTCGACGAGGCCGACATTACCGAAATGGAAGCCTTCCGCAAGGAACTCGGGGCGGAATACGCGAAACAGAATATCAAAATCACACCGTTGGCTTTCCTGATCAAGGCCGCGGCGGTCGCTTTGCAAAAATACCCCGATTTCAACGCCTCGCTGGACGCCAGCGGGGAAAATCTGGTGCTCAAACAATATTGCCATATCGGTGTGGCGGTGGACACGCCGGACGGATTGATGGTGCCGGTGCTGCGCGATGTGGACAAAAAAGGCATTGTGCAACTGGCCAGGGAGTTGGGCGAAATCAGCGCAAGAGCGCGCGAGAAAAAAATTACCGCGGCCGAAATGCAGGGCGGCTGCTTTTCGATATCGAGCCTTGGCGGTATTGGCGGAACGGCTTTCACCCCCATCATCAATGCGCCGGAAGTGGCGATACTCGGGGTGTCCAGGTCCATCATCAAGCCGATGCACCAGGATGACACTTTCGTGGCGCGGCTGATGTTGCCGTTGTCGCTGTCATATGATCATCGCGTGATCGACGGAGCCGCCGCGGCGCGCTTTATCGTGTTCCTCTCGAAAGTGCTGGCGGATACGCGCCGGCTGGCTTTGTAATTCCAGCGTTGCAGAAACGGGCCCTCCAATCAGTGAACAACAAGGCAATCGGCATATTGGGCGGGACGTTCGACCCGATACATTACGGGCACTTGCGACTTGCCGAAGAGATGCTGGAACTGGCCAATCTGAGCCAGATACGTTTCGTCCCCGCCGGCACGCCGCCGCATCGCGATGAGCCGCAGGTATCCGCGCCGCATCGCAGCGCGATGGTGCGGCTGGCAATCGCCGACCAGCCGGCGTTTGTGCTGGATGCGCGCGAAGTCGAGCGAACCGGCAAGTGCTACACGGTGGATACCCTGCGCGAACTGCGTGCGGAGCTGGGCGCGATACAACCGCTGTGTTTGCTGATGGGCGGAGACGCATTTTTGCAACTTGACACCTGGCATGAATGGGAAGGATTGTTCGAGCTGGCGCACATCGTGGTGGGCTACCGCCCGGGCTTTACACTGGAGGAACGTATTCATACGGCCGCGCCGGAATTGCAATCGCATTATCAACAACGTTTGTGCGCTGCGCAGGTATTATCACAGAAACCGGCGGGCGGTATTGCCGAACTGGCCATCCCGAAACTGGAAATTTCCGCCACGCTGATACGCAGCCGCGTGGCGGAAAATCGCAGCATACGTTATCTGCTACCCAACGCGGTGGCCGATTATATTCATCAACATCAATTATACAAGCATGCTAAATACTGAAGAAAAAACCAAGGCAGTCGTCGCCGCGCTTGAGGACGTCAAAGCGCAAAACATCACCGTGATCGACACCAGCAAACTCAGCTCGATGTTCGAGTGCATGATCATCGCCAGCGCCAACTCAACCCGCCAGACAAAGGCGCTTGCCGACAATGTGGTGGTCAAGCTCAAGGAGCTCGGCGAAACAGTTTATGGGCGCGAGGGTGAACAGAGCGGTGAGTGGATACTGGTGGACCTGGGCGAAGTGCTGGTTCACGTGATGCAGCCCGCCATCCGCGATTACTACAACCTCGAGGAATTGTGGAGCAAGGCGCAGGCGGCCAGACCCAAGTTGGCGCAGCCCCCCAAATAATCCCCGTTCATGAACGAAAATTACCAATTCGTATCCACGGAGTACACGGTAGCAAAGCAAGGTTTGTTTTTATTGTGTGTATTCCTCGGTTGAGAGGTTCATAAAATGAAGCTGATCATCGTATCCGTCGGCCACAAAATGCCGGACTGGATCGCGACGGGCTTCATTGAATACACCAAGCGCATGCCGCGCGAGGCGCAGATTTCGCTGCTGGAAATCAAGCCCGAACCCCGCACCACCGGCAAGACCACGGCACAGATCATGGAGGCCGAAGCGCAGCGCATCCTCGCCATCCTGCCGCAAAACTGCCGGCGCATCGCATTGGATGAACGCGGCACACAGCCAACCACCAGACAGCTTGCTGCACAGATGCAGGACTGGATGCGCGAAGGGGGCGATGTTGCATTCATCATCGGCGGGGCGGACGGTTTGCATGAATCGGTCAAACAGGCCGCACAGCAGTTGCTGGCGCTGTCAGCGCTCACGCTGCCGCATGCTTTTGTGCGTGTATTGCTGGCCGAGCAGTTGTACCGGGCGCACAGCTTGATGCACAATCACCCCTATCACCGGGAATAGGGAATCGTCATGCGCATCATCCAGCCACGCATTTACCTCGCCTCGCAGAGTCCGCGCCGGCGCGAATTGCTCAAGCAAATCGGCATCAACTTCGAGATGTTGCTGTTGCGCTCCGATCCGCGCCGCAACCTGGAGGTGGATGAGACTCCCCATGCCGGTGAACTACCGGAGAGCTATGTCAGACGGGTCGCCCGGGCCAAGGCAGAAGCAGGCTATGCCGCACTCAGGTTTCGCAACCTTCCGCCGTTCCCGGTCCTGGCTGCCGATACCACGGTCACGCTGGACAACAGGATCTTCGGCAAGCCGGACAGCGCAGAGCATGCGGTTGACATGCTGCGCCAGCTTTCCGGAACAGAGCACCGGGTGCTGAGCGCGGTTGCAATCGCTTTGGGCGAGCATGTCGAAGTCGCGCTTTCCACTTCCACGGTGCGCTTCACCACACTCAGCGAGGAGCGCATCCGCCGCTATTTGCTCACCCGCGAATACGCTGACAAGGCCGGAGGCTATGGCATACAGGGGCAGGCCGGCGCATTCGTCGAACATCTTTCAGGCAGCTATTCCGGGGTGATGGGTCTGCCGCTGTTCGAAACGGTCCAATTGCTGCAACGCTTTGATTACCCCACGCCATGAGTGAAGAGATACTGATCAACGTTACTCCTCAGGAAACCCGCGTTGCGGTGATGCAGCTCGGCGTGGTGCAGGACCTGCACATCGAGCGCGGCAGCAGCCGCGGCATCGTCAGCAACGTTTACCTCGGCAAGGTCAAGCGCGTGCTGCCCGGGATGCAATCGGCCTTCATTGATATCGGCCTGGAGCGCTCGGCATTTTTGCATGTGGCGGATATCTGGGAAAACAGTCACAACATCGAAACAGCCAAACCGATCGAGAAAGTGCTGTATGAAGGACAGACCCTGCTGGTGCAGGTCATCAAGGAGCCGATCGGGACCAAGGGCGCGCGGCTGTCCACCCAGCTCAGCATCGCCGGGCGATTGCTGGTGTATCTGCCCCAGGAAACGCATATCGGCGTATCGCAACGCATTGAAACCGCGGAGCAACGGGATGCCTTGCGTGCCAGCCTGCAAGCCGCGCTGCCGCCCGAACATCAGGGTGGTTACATCATACGCACCGTGGCGGAAGCCACGGCAGAACCGGACTTTGCCGCCGACATCGCCTACCTGGACAAGCTGTGGAGCAGTTTGCAAACCATTGCGAAAACCGCCAGTGCGCCGCAACTGCTTTACCAGGAACTCGACATCAGCCTGCGCGTGCTGCGTGATTTTGTCAGTCACGATACCGTGCGCATCCTGGTCGATTCGCGCAGCACTTACCAAAGAATGCTGGAATTCGCGCAAGCCTACAATACGATTGCGAGCGACAAACTCGAGCACTATGCCGGCTCGCGGCCGCTGTTCGATCTGCACGGTGTGGAAGAGGAGATCGAGCACGCCCTGTCCAAACGCGTCGACCTCAAATCCGGCGGCTATCTGGTCATCGACCAGACCGAGGCCATGACCACCGTAGACGTGAATACCGGCGGTTATGTCGGGTTGCGCAGTTTTGACGACACTATTTTCAAGACCAATCTGGAGGCTACGCAGGTCATCGCGCGGCAACTGCGCTTGCGCAACCTGGGCGGCATCATCATCTGCGATTTCATCGACATGGATAGCCAGGAACACCGCGTTGCCGTGCTGGAAGAATTCAAAAAAGCCCTGGCCCGCGACCACACGCGAATTACGGTAAGTGAATTTTCATCACTGGGGTTGGTGGAGATGACCCGCAAGCGCACCCGCGAGAGTCTGGCGCATGTGATGTGCGAACCGTGCCCGACCTGTCAGGGACGGGGTGAAGTGAAAACCGCGCAGACCGTATGCTACGAGATTTTGCGCGAGATTCTTCGTGAAGCCAGGCAGTTCAATGCGCGCGAATACCGGATTCTGGGCTCGCAGCAAGTGATCGATTTATTTCTGGAAGAGGAATCGCAGGCCCTTGCGATGCTTTCCGATTTTATTGCCAAGCCGATCTCGATGCAGGTCGAAACGATGTACAACCAGGAACAATACGACGTGATTCTGATGTAAGGAGCAGTGGCATGCCGCACAGTTCAAATATGACAGATATGACCAAGAAAGCCCTGCTGCTGTTGATGTTCGCCCTGCCCGTGGCAATCAGCGGGTGCGGCAATTCCGTTCCGCCGCAGCAGGCTGTGGATGACATGTCCCGGTTGTGTCCGGCTATTGTGGGGACAGGCCTAACAAAGCAATGCACCGTCAGTAGCAGCGATCAGACAATTCACATCACAATCGATAGCTTTGACGATAATGCGGCCAGGAATGCTTGTGCCGATGTGGAAAACAGGGTGGCAAAACAAACTGCCCATATGTCAGCACAATGGATGCTGCAGGTATATTCCCCGTATCGAAGCGACAAAGCATTGGCTACCTGCCCGCTGCACTAACGACCAGCCACGTTGGATTACGGTCTGATCCTGGCCGGAATGGTGAAGCAAATTGCCGCATGACTTCAGGAAATTTCCTGGTCCTCGTCGGACGGCATGGTCGTGAGTGCCAGCTCAAGGTTCGAGGCAAGGTTGCCGGCATATTTTGCCGCCTCGAACAAATGGAGTGATTCGTAGTGTTTGGCTTTCAGCCGAAAATTATCGATATCTTCCGACAGCATCTTTCTGGTTTCGTCTTTGGTCATCTTGCTGCTCCTGGTTGGGTTGATAACATGGAAAGTATTTCCATTTATTTTGTTGCGTGAAACTTGATATTTGAATCATGCCGAAAATTGTCTGTCGATTTTCCTGCCGGGGAAATGGTCACTTTTTATCGCGTAATATCTCTTCCACATCTTCAACTTTGTCATAGAGCAGGTTGATTCTGCGTGCCAGTCCCTGAATTTCAGAATGCGCCCTCCGGTTCACCTCAAAGTCCAGTTCATTCCGAAGACGGTCCTTCTTGTCCTGGCGATTCTGGCTCATCATGATCACCGGGGCCTGTATCGCCGCAAGCATCGACAAGAACAGGTTGAGCAGAATGAACGGGTATGGATCCCATGCATTGCCCTTCAATTCGACGTTGATGAACGTATATGAAAGGAGCACCAATCCGAAAATGATGATGAAGTTCCAGGAGCCGCCAAATGAGGCAACCACATCGGCAATTCGTTCCCCCAGAGTCTGGGATTCTTCAAATACTTCGTTCGGGTTGCGCGCAGACCGTAGTCGGACCAGTTTTTCCGCGGCATGGAACTGTTTGCCCATGACTTTCATGATATCCAGCCCGGCGTCCGGCTTGTTGCGAAGCAGCACGGTGATGTCATTGAGATCCAGTTCAATACAAAGTGATTCCTCCACAGCCGTGGCATCGGTCTGGTGGGGCGTCTGGGCCAGCATGGATGCGAATCCGAACATATCCCCCTTGATCGGTTCGTCCAACAATACGATCTGGTTGTCCTCGTCGATGGTCGAAACACGGACCGCCCCGGACACCATGATGTATGCGCGGTTGCTTGGATCGCCTGTTTTGTATATTCGTTGACGCGGAGCAAATTTGCAGAGTTCAACCTGGCTGGCGAGCACGGACAATTCCTCCTTGTCGAGCAAGGAGAATAGCGGCACGTCCTCAATAACCTCCGGACTACAGGGCATGGGCCACCGGACGATTTCCTGAGCTGTTTGTCATGGCGTGCATAATTCGTGTCAAATCACCGTTGTATTCTTGCCGGGGCGACCAAGTTAACGGGATACGGCTTGCGACCTTTGCCGACGTTCACTTTTCGTCCCGGATGTCGACCACGTGTATCACTTCGCCCTCGATCACTTCACCCCTGATCACATCATCCCCGGCCCTCTCCTGTTCCATCGCGACGTTGTGGGGCGGATAGTTGCGCATTTGTTTGCGCAACGCGCGGGTCTTCCACCAGAGATAGGCCCAGCCAAGCATGCCGGCGACTATAATCACCGAGAACACCACCACCGAGAACATCAATGCCAGGCCGAACACGGCTACGGTTGCGGCAACAGCGGCCAGATTGCGCAGCGCATTGGGCAGGGTGGCAGAGGTATGAGGGAGATATTTCATCGGTTCATGTTCCGTAAGGATGATGCCATTGCCTGAAAGCCGCTTTCAATTGGGCAGCAGAGTTGTTTGTGCAATATTGTTCGCGTAGTGCAGGATTGGGCATGCCTGTGCAGGGTTAAGTTCACCATCCATGATTCTCACGCTTGCCGTGTAATGATACAACGTAACATACATGGGGTTCCATGTGTGGCCGGCACCGGGGAGGTGAAAGTTTTATGCACGGCCCCTCCTTTTTTCGCCGATCTTTGCAAGAAATTTCTCCTTGTCGACCACGAATCGTTCATGCCGTCCTCTGGAGATCAGGTCCACCCCGTCATGGGCCTCCACATTAAAAATCAGCCTTCTTCCCTCGACCGCAGTCAATTCGACGGCTACGGTTACCTCCAGTCCGGGCGGTGTCGCAGCTTCATGGCTTACATCAATGCGGGTACCAAGCGTCTGTTCCTGCGGCCAGTCAAGATGGGGGTTGATTGCCCTGATGCAGGCCCATTCGAGCAGACCGACCAGAAAGCCGGTGGCCAGGACCTCCGGCATCAACGCAAACTCTTCCGATTCCGGATAGAGCGCGGGGACCGTTTTCGACTGCGGTATGACGAACTTGTGCTCGTATTTGATACCCGGTTGCAAAGTTTCCTTCATTCGATACCTCCGATATGCCCGAGTGAATCAGTTGTCCGGCAACAGGCTTTCCGGTTCGACTTTGCTGCCGGTAACCGCCACCACCTTGTGACGCGATTGTCCGCCCTGTTTAAGTTCGGTGTTGCGCAGCGGAACGGCAAACAGATCGGCGATGAATTTCAACAGTGCCTCGTTGGCGCGGCCCTCGATGGGCGGCGCAGCCAGCCTGATCTTGAGGGCTTCGCCGTGCAAACCCGCGATTTCGCTGCGTTTCGCACCCGGTTGCACATGCAGCGTGAGCGAGAGGATTTCTCCATTGCGGCGATACCAGTGTTGACCGGGCACCATTTACAACAATCGCGCCGCCAGGCTTTCCAGCATCACGATAGGCACCAGCAGGATGATCTGGCAGATCACCAATAGCAACAACGGCGATAAATCAATGTTGCCGACCAGCGGTAAGATTTTTTGCAGCGGGCGCAGGAAGCGATAAGTGATCGCCGTCAGCAGGGGAGCCAGCGGTGTAAAGGGGTTGACCCAGGACAGGATCGCCTGTGCCACCAACGCGCTCATCAAAAGGTAGATGCTGATCTTGAACAGTTTTACCGCGCTTAATGCCAATAACCCGAGCAGCGGAAAATGCGCAAACGGATATCCGTCCAGCAACAGTGTCAACCACAGATAGACAAACTCGACGAGCAATGCGAGCACGATGCTCGAACTGTCCAGCTTCCATGCCGGCGGAATAAAGCGGCGCGCGCGCAGTACTGCAAAATTGCTGATACCCATGATGAATTCGCCAACCGGGTTGCGCATCGGGGCGCGCAGCCATTGCAGCAAAAACCGGAACAGCAACACCCCGGCAAACCCCTGCAAAAAAATATCGAGCAAAAATTGTGTGGTCTGGTTGAGCATCACGCTTTCCCCAGTTCATCGCCCATTTCGCGCGAGCGTGCGGCGGCAGCCTTGGCTGCCTCGATAATGTGCTGCTTAACATGGTTGGCTTCCATGCTCAACAGGGCGCGCTCGGTGGTGCCGTTCTTCGAGGTGACGCGCGCGCGCAGCGTGCAGACATCCTCCGTGCTGGATGCGGCCAATTTGCTTGCACCCATAAAAGTCGTGAGGCTTAGACGGCGCGCATCTTCGTCATTGAAGCCGAAACCCTGCGCGGCTTTTTGCAATGCCTCGATGAAATAGAACACATAGGCCGGGCCGCTGCCGGAAATAGCCGTCACGGCATCCAGCATGGCTTCATCCTGCAGCCAGAGGGTCTCACCCACAGCCGCCAGTATGCTTTGCGCCTTTTCGCGTTGCGCGTCACTGACTGCTGGCAGTGCGTACAGGCCGGTCATACCGCTGCGGATCAATGCCGGGGTATTGGGCATTGCGCGCACGATAGATTGGCTGTTTGACCAGCGTGCCAGGTCAGTTGCAAGAATGCCTGCGGCGATCGAGATCAGCAACTGTCCCGACAGCAGCGGGGCGAGCTGTTGCGCCACCGCGCTCAATTGTTGCGGCTTGACCGCAAAGACGATGATCTGGCTGCCGGCCACGCCTTCGTCAAGGTTGTCGAACACCTGTACCTGGTAATCCCGTTGCAGCCGCGCCCGATTGTCGGCATTGATTTCCACCACGCTGATCTGTGCAGAAGGGAATCCCTTGCCGAGCAAGCCGCCGATCAAGGCGCTCGCCATGTTGCCGCCGCCAATAAATGCAATTTTCATATTCGAATCCTTAAATTTTCCACCGAGCACACAGAGTAAAACCGATTTTCTCTGTGCGCTCTGTGATCTCTGTGGCTACGGTTTTTGCCTTCCACCAAATATCGCCGTGCCGATGCGCACTATGGTCGCACCTTCCGCGATCGCTGCGGAAAAATCATGCGACATGCCCATCGACAAGGTATCCAGAAGCAAACCCTGACGATTCAACTCATCGCGCAATTTGCGCAACTGCGCGAACGGCAGGCGCTGCCCGGCAACATCATCGCGGGGGGCGGGGACCGCCATCAGTCCGCGCAATGTCAATCGGGGCAATGCCGCAATGGCATGTGCCAGCCCGCTGACTTCATCCGGACGCACCCCGCTTTTGCTGTCCTCGCCACTGATGTTGACCTGCAAACATACCTGCAAATCCGGCAAGTGGGCGGGACGCTGGTCAGATAAGCGCTGCGCAATCTTCAGTCTGTCCACGCTGTGCACCCACGCGAAATTTTCCGAGATGGCACGGGTTTTGTTGCTCTGGACCGGCCCGATAAAATGCCAATCAATATTCAAATCCCGCAGCGCGGCAATCTTGTCCAGCGCCTCCTGCAGGTAGCTTTCCGCGAACGATGTCTGTCCGGCACGGTATGCCTCGCGTAACTTGTCCGGCGCAAAAGTCTTGCTGACTGCCAGCAACTTGACTTCGCTTTCGCGACGACCCGCCTCGGCAGCCGCTGCAGAAATCGCGTCGCGCACAGCTTGCAAGTTGGAAGCGATTGTTGTCATAATCCCGTACGGAAAAACATTCCGCCAAACATTCCTAATTCGTGCGGCCCTGTGTCAGTCGCTACAGGGCAGCCTCACCAAACCGGGACGATTATAATGGATATCACCGAACTGCTTGCCTTTAGCGTCAAAAACAAAGCGTCCGACTTGCATCTATCCGCCGGCCTGCCGCCGATGATCCGTGTACATGGCGACATACGCAGGATCAACCTGCCGGCGATGGAGCACAAGGAAGTGCACGCCCTGGTGTATGACATCATGAACGACGGGCAGCGCAAGGCATACGAGGAGAACAAGGAAATCGACTTCTCATTCGAGGTTCCCGGACTCGCGCGTTTTCGCGTCAATGCTTTTGTGCACAACCGCGGTGCGGGTGCGGTGATGCGGACCATTCCTTCCAAGATATTGTCGCTGGAAGATTTGAAGGCACCCAAGAGTTTCGAGGCGATTTCCGAATATCCCCGCGGCCTGGTGCTGGTGACGGGACCAACCGGCTCGGGAAAATCCACCACCCTTGCCGCGATGGTCAATCATCGCAACGAGAATGAGTTGGGCCACATCCTGACTGTGGAAGACCCGATCGAATTCGTGCATGAAAGCAAAAAGTGTTTGATCAACCAGCGCGAAGTCGGCCCGCATACCCTGTCATTCCAGAATGCATTGCGCAGCGCGCTGCGTGAAGACCCGGACGTGATCCTGGTCGGCGAAATGCGCGATCTGGAAACCATACGCCTGGCGATGTCAGCCGCGGAAACCGGCCACCTGGTGTTCGGCACGCTGCACACCAGTTCGGCGGCGAAGACCATCGACCGTATCATCGACGTGTTTCCGGCCGACGAGAAGGAAATGGTGCGCGCGATGCTGTCAGAATCGCTGCGCGCGGTGATTTCGCAGGCGCTGCTCAAGACCAAGGACGGAGCCGGCCGGGTGGCGGCCCATGAGATCATGATTTGCACCCCCGCGATCCGCAACCTGATCCGCGAAGCCAAAGTGCCGCAAATGTATTCGGCGATACAAACCGGCCAGTCGCTGGGTATGCAGACGCTGGACCAGTGTCTTGCGACCCTGGTCAGGGAAAACCGGATTACCCCTGCGGAAGCACGCTCCAAGGCGGCAAACAAGGACTCGTTCCCCGGTTAATCACAGACTGTATATCAGGAGCATTTAATGGAAAGAGACCAGGCCACCGAACTGATACACAATTTGCTGCGCGGCATGCTCAGCAAAAAAGCCTCCGACCTGTTTATCACGACCGGCTTCCCGCCGGCCTTCAAGATTGACGGAAGAGTGACCCCGGTTTCCAGCCAGGCACTCACGATGCAGCATACCCAGGAGCTGGCGCGCAGCATCATGAACGATCGCCAGGCGGCCGAGTTCGAAACGACCCATGAATGCAATTTTGCGATCAGCCCGCACGGCATCGGCCGGTTCCGCGTCAATGTTTTCCTGCAGCAGCAACGCGTCGGCATGGTGCTGCGTACCATCACCACCAAGATCCCCGATCTCGACGAGATGGGCATGCCGCCGGTGCTCAAGGACATCGTGATGACCAAGCGCGGCCTGGTGATCGTGGTCGGCGGGACCGGTTCCGGCAAATCGACCACGCTGGCCGGGATGATCGGTCATCGCAACAAAAACAGCTATGGACACATCATTACCATCGAAGACCCGGTGGAGTACGTGCATGAGCATGTCAATTGCCTGATCACGCACCGCGAGGTCGGGGTGGATACGGAGTCGTGGCACAACGCGCTGAAGAACACACTGCGCCAGGCGCCCGATGTGATTTTGATCGGCGAAATACGCGACAAGGAAACCATGGAATATGCCGTGGCATTTGCCGAAACCGGACACCTGTGCCTGGCCACACTGCACGCCAATAGTGCCAACCAGGCGCTGGACCGCATCATCAACTTTTTTCCGGACGAACGCCGTACGCAGTTGCTGATGGACCTGTCGCTCAACGTAAAGGCGTTTATTTCGCAGCGCTTGATCGCGAAAAAAGGCGAGGAGGGGCGTGTTGCCGCGTTTGAAATCATGCTCAACTCGCCGCTGATTGCCGACATGATCTTCAAGGGCGAAGTGAACCAGATCAAGGGTGTGATGGCGCAATCGCGCGAACTGGGTATGGAGACCTTTGACGGCGCGCTGTTCAGCTTGTATGAGGCGGGCAAGATATCTTATGAGGAAGCACTGAAGAACGCGGACTCGGTGAATGACCTGCGCCTGCGCATCAAACTGGAAAGCAAGCTGGCGACAGACCGGAACCTGATGAGCGGTACCGAAAACATGCAACTTGACTGATGTGTCGCCAATCAAGACTTGCCAATAATCCCCGGATGAGCGGCCGGTTATGGCCCTGTTGAAGCTGATCCGGCTGTCTTGGGTCGATTGCTCCCGGACACGATCCGGTACTCCAGCAGACGGCATTCGATCGCTCCGTTGAACAACGGGGTGCGCTTCGAGGGAGACAAGCGCATCAGCTTCAGGATCGCCTTGTCGGCGGTGAACAGGTAGGCCGTCCAGCCGCCGAATTTCCGTTTCAGCGCATCGCCCAGTTTCGGATACAGCTCGGCCAGTTCATCCAGCTCACCCATGCGCTCGCCATAGGGCAGGTTCGCGACCAGTATGCCGTGCTCGGCGGGGGCGGAGATTTCCAGCACGTTGGCCTGTTTCAATTCCACGCATTCCGACAATCCCGCCTCATCCAGGTTGCGCCACGCGGTTTTCAGCGCATCACCGTACAGGTCGCTGCCATACAGTTCCAGCGGCTTGGCCGGCAGCTGTGCGGCTATCGCCTGTTCGCGCATCGTATTCCATGTGGACGCATCAAAATTCTTCAGCATCTCGAACGCGAAACCGCGGGCTATACCCGGCTGGATGTTCAGCGACATCTGCGCAGCCTCGATCAGGAACGTGCCGCTGCCGCACATCGGGTCGAGCAGCGGTGTGCCCGGTTGCCAGCCAGCCAGGCGCAAAATCCCCGCAGCCAGATTTTCCCGGATCGGAGCGATGTTGGTGTGCGAGCGCACGCCGCGCTTGAACAGCGCGTCGCCGGACGTGTCCAGATACAGCATCAGCTTGTCGTCTTCGATGAACACATGGATGCGCACGTCCGGCTCAACCGTATCCACGCTGGGCCGTTCGTTGCAGTGTGCGCGGAAGCGGTCGCACACGGCATCCTTGACCAGCAGGGTGATGAACTCCAGGCTTTTCAGCGGGCAGCGGATCGCGGTGGTATTCACGCGTATCGTGCGGGTGACATCGAACCAGCGTTGCCACTGCAATTGGAACGCTGCCTGGTAGATATCCTGCTCGGTGCGGTAGTGCGTTTCCCTGACCCGCCACAGGATGCGGCTGGCGATGCGGCTCCCCAGATTGGCGCGATAGCACAGCGCCCAGTCACCGGAGAAATGCACGCCGCCTTCGGTGCTGCGAACGTTTTGTCCGCCAAGTTGCTCAAGATCTGCAAGCAGGATGGTTTCCAGGCCGCGCGGGCAGGGGGCGAAAAAGTCAGGCATAGGTCAGAATGGCTTTACGGTGACGAGGATGACGATAGCGGTCAGGAGCAGCACCGGGATTTCGTTGAACCAGCGATAGAACACATGACTGCGGGTGTTCCGGTCGGCAGCGAACTGTTTGACCAGTATGCCACAGTAGTAATGATAGCCGATCAGCAGCAGTACCAGGAACAGTTTGGCGTGCAGCCAGCCGCCGCTGAAGCCGTAGCCCAGCCACAACCACACGCCGAATCCCAGCGCCAGCCAGGCGATCGGGGTGACGAAGCGGTAAAGCTTGCCTTCCATCAGTTTCAGCCGCGCGATTTCGGCGGGTTCGGTGGCCATCGCGTGATTGACGAATATTCGCGGCAGGTAGAACAATCCGGCAAACCAGCTCACCACAAAAATGATATGAAACGCTTTAACCCATAACATGACGATGTTCCTTTAGCGTGCGTTCATTAATTACCGGCTATCAGTAAGTTGCTTCATGTATTTGCGGCATACCGTCGTCGACCCAGCGGGCATAACCGCCGCTCAGGTTCAGCACGTTCCTGAAGCCCATCATCTGCAGAACGGCACAGGCCATCGCGGAACGGCCGCTGGTTGCGCAGTAAACGATGACCTGACGGTCGCGTGCAGCGGCCAGTTCCGGAACGTGTTTTGGATAAGCCGGGTCGGCAGCGGCCTCGATGATGCCGCGGGGTACCAGGTGAGCGCCCTTGATGTGGCCATTTTCATATTCGCCATGCTCGCGCACGTCGATCAATAGCAGGTCATCCTTTTTGTTGAGTTTGTCGACCAGTTCCTGCGGGGTGATTTCCCTGACACAGGACTTCGCAGCGCGGACAAAGTCCATCAGGCTCATGGGTTGTTCCGGTTTGAAGGTGTTGTACATCTGTCGTTCTCCTATGCTTGTTTTGAAAAGATTTGATCTGTGCAGGGCCGGTCCTGAAAGGCGATATTGAAACCGGCTCCCGTGACAATGCTGCCGTTTGTCCGGTCCATTTGAAACGCGTCTACTGCGCGAGCCTGCGCCGGAACAGCACCAGCGACACATAAAAACCGGACAATGCATAGCCCAGCAATACCGAAATATGCAGCATGAAAGCGGGCGGTACATGGTTGGTCAACAACGGCCGCGCCAGGTCGATCGCGTGGGTCAGCGGCAGCACGGACGACACATTCTGCAAAAATGGCGGCAACCGGTCGACCGGAAAAAACACGCCGCATAATAGCACCATCGGGGTGATCGCCAGCGTGAAGTAGTACATGAAATAGTCGTAGCTGGGCGCGAGCGCGGTGACGATCAGCCCGACGGAGGCGAAACACAACCCCACCAGAAAGGCGAGCGGAATGATCCACAGCGACAGCGGCGAATGCGACAGCCCCAGCATCCAGATCACCAGCAGCACCGCCAGACCGGATAGCAGGCTTTTGCTCGCTGCCCAGACGATTTCGGAGAACACGATGTCATCCAGTGTGACCGGGGTGTTGAGTATCGCCTCCCAGGTGCGCTGTTCGTGCATGCGCGCGAAGCCAGAATACAATGCCTCGAAGCTGGCACTGTTCATCGTGCTGTAGCACACCGTACCGCCCGCCAGGAAAGCGATGTACGATGTGCCGCCGATCTGCGGCAACATGCCGCCCAGGCCGTAGCCCAGCCCCAGCATGTAGATCACCGGGTCGGCGAGGTGGCCGAGCACCGACGAACCCGCCATCTTTTTCCAGACCATGAAGTTGCGCCGCCAGATCGGGATGAAACGGCGGCTGAATTGCGGCAGCGCGAAATTTTTCCTGCTCATTTGAGCTTGTCCTGTTCCACCGCGGCCATCGCATCGGCCGGACTGACCACGCCGAGACCGCGCGCATAAACGCAGCCCTTCGATGTCCCTTCCGCGGCGATGCGTTCGCCGCTGACGAACGTGTGTTTCATGTAGAAATACTTTTCGTCCCAGCGGGTCACTTCCAGTTCCACCCGGAAGCGCTGAAACGGCCCCAGCGGTTTCTTGTAGGTCATCGTGTGTTCCGCAATGACCGGTATCCAGTTGCGCCTGAACATGGCTTTCAGCAATCCGGTGCGGATGAACAAGTCCACCCGGTTCAGGTCGCAGATGGTCAGGTAACGGCCGTTGTTCATGTGGAAATTGATGTCCAGATCGTTCGGCAGCACGCGCAGGTTCAGTTTGCTCAGCGAGTTGCCGATGCCGAGCGGCTCGCGGAATTGCGCCAGCACGAACACATACAGCATGCGGAAGATCAGGTTCACTCGCGCATCTCCCTGCCGGTCAATTTAAGAAAGACATCTTCAAGGTTGGCCGGCCGGTGCAGGTAGCGCAATTCGGGATGTTGCTGCAATTCCATTAATAACGGCTGCGCATCGGTCACATAGCAGAATACCGATTCGCCGCTCACCTCGAAGCGTTGCGCATGCTGCGCCGCATGACCTTGTGCCCATGTGACCGCCTGCTCGCCGAACACCTCGACCACCTGCGGCTCGATGTTCTGTTCGATCAGTTCGCGCGGCGAGCCGGTGCTGATGATGCGCCCGTTGTCCATCACCGCAAGCCGGTGGCACAGCCGCTCCGCCTCATCCATGAAGTGCGTGGTGAGCAGCAGGGTCTTGCCGCGCGCGGTCAGTTCGCGCAGGCGTTGCCAGATCAGGTGGCGTGCCTGCGGATCGAGTCCGGTGGTCGGCTCGTCGAGGAAGATCACCTCGGGATCGTTCACCAGCGCGCGCGCCAGGGTCAGGCGCCGCTTCATCCCGCCGGACAGCGTCGGCACCTTCGCGTTGCGCTTGCTGGTCAGGTTGGCGAATTCCAGCAGTTCAGGCATGCGCGCATTGATCGTCGCGTCGCTGATGCCGAAGTAGCGGCCGTACACCAGCAGGTTTTCCGCCACGGTGAAGTCCGGGTCGAGATTGTCGATCTGCGGCACCACGCCGACGCGCACCCGGGCCTCGCGCGCCTGCTCCGGCACGGCATGATCCAGCAATTGCAATTCGCCCGAGTCGGGCGCGATCAGGCCGAGCATCAGGCGCAGCGTGGTGGTCTTGCCCGCGCCGTTCGGCCCCAGCAAACCGAAACACTCGCCGCGCCGGATGGACAGGTCCAGCCCGTCCACCACCACCTGGTTGCCGTAGCTTTTGCGCAGGTTGCGCGCGCTCAGTATTGCGTTCATACCGGCTGCCCGTTGAAGGCATGCAGCACGATCTGCTTGAGCTGGTTCAGCCGGCCATGGAAAAAATGCCCCGCCTCCGGCAATACCACGATGGGCAGATGCAGCGGACGCGCCCAGTGCAGCACATCGGCCAGCGGCACCACCTCGTCCAGTTCGCCATGCACCAGCAGCGTGTCGTGGCGCACCGGCGGCATGCCGGTACTATTCTTGAATGAAGGAACGGAACGACCCACCGCGGGCGCGATCAGCACCAGCCGGTGCGGGTCCAGCTGTTGCGCGACACGCGCCTGCACATAGCCGCCAAAGGAAAAGCCGGACAGGATCAGCGGCAGGTCGCCATATTCCTGTTGAGCATGGCGCACGATCGCCAGCACGTCCTCCGTCTCGCCGTCGCCGTTGTCGAATTCCCCTGTACTGCTGCCCACGCCGCGAAAGTTGAAACGCAATGCAACGAAGTTCAGCTCCGCAAAAGTTTTCGCCAGCGTGGTGACGACCTTGTTGTCCATCGTTCCGCCCATGGTCGGCAGCGGATGCGCAATCACCGCGATCGCCCGTGGTTGCACGTCGGGCAGGTGCGCGGTCCCTTCGAGGTTTCCGGCTGCGCCGGTAATGGAGAATTTTTTCAGGGTAGGCATATAGGGTGGTGTATTTAAATTCCAGCGTAACGGTTCGGGCGTTTATGGGGCATGACAGCTTATCGGACCTTGACGATCTCCGCAGCAAATACACAAAGGAACCTCTGATCAAGCCCCGCATGACCGCGCATTCGGCTTTGCGGGATGGAATGCAAGAAAGGCGACGATGCGAATGGTGATTCCCTTCGCAAGGAGCCTGACGTAGCAGACCGCCCGCAAAGCCAATGCCCTTCGGGTTGCGACAAAAACGGGCGTTCGCGGTGTTGCGCTCCTTGGCATCGTAGAATAACTACGACCGGCGTCGCGCGCCTTGCGATCATCCCGTTTTTGCCAGCAACGCGGTTCATGCGGGGCTTGATCAGAGGTTCCCTAAGCGCTTACCGCAGATGACTTGCCGCTTGTCTTGGCCCGGTGCATCGCATTTTCAGACTTGTCAAAAACTTCTGATATGGATACCGGCGGCTTTTCAAAGGAGGCATAACCGATGCTTGTCGACAAAGGGAGCAATGCATCTTCCATCTGTTCCGAAATCTTCACGGATAGCTGCTTGCAGAACGACTCGCATTCCGCCGCATTGGTATTCGGCATCAGGATCGCGAATTCATCCCCGCCTATCCGTGCCGGCGTGTCAAATTGCCGTATATTTTCCCGTATCACCCGGGCGGCAAGCTTGATCGCTTTATCGCCGGCAGCGTATCCTCTGGTTTCGTTCAACTCCTTGAGGTTATTGAGGTCGATATAAGCAAACGAAAAAACTGCTTTTCTTTGCTTTTGCCGGTCAATTTCAATATCCGTGATGAGCTCAAAACTCAGTCGATTACGCAGTCCCGTCAAACGATCGAAGGAAGATAGCTGTTCGACCTCGATAAAGTTTGTCCGCGCGATTCTGGAGATAAAGACTACCGTTATATTTATCAGCAATACCATTATCGCGTTGATGATTTTTGAGGACATCGGCATGGTGTCCATCGCAATGTGTATGCCCTGGAGCAATAATGCCAATACAACCGCGCCGCCGATCAGTTTCATGCGCTCGCAATGCAAGCTGATCACGACCAGCGGAAATATATAAAGAAATTCCATCTGAATGGTGGAAGGCGTAACCATGTCGATCATGAAAATCGCAACGATCGAAAAAATTGCAAAATAACTGCCATGAGCGACCAGAGTCCGCGAGAACCCCCGCGGGGTGACCACACTTCTCAGGCGTTTGAATCTGACGTTTGACGTGAGAGGTTGATCCGGGCCGGTTCGGGTATGCAACAATGCGGAAAGGCATGCGCGCAAATCAATGGCGAGGTCATTGGCATTTTTGTAGCGAGCATCAGGCGTTTTTGCAAGGCACTTGAGAATAGCCATGTCCAGCGCTTCCGGAATTCCGGGGTTTAATGAACTGGGTTTTTCCGGGACAACACCAACGATCTGGTTCATGAGCAAATTGATGTCTTCCTCGGGAAAGGGCAGCCGGTCGGTCAGCATGTAATACAGGACGACCCCGAGCGAAAAAATATCCGAGCGGGCATCAATTGATTTGCCCTGGATCTGTTCGGGCGACATGAACGGGGGTGTTCCATATATCCCGTCCTCTGGCTTTTTTTCCCCGGAGGACGCCATTTTCGCGATACCGAAGTCGGCGATTTTGACAAGATTGTCGCCGAGAACCATGATGTTCGAGGGTTTGATATCGCCATGCACCACCCCGCGCTGGTGTGCATAGGACAATCCTGCCGCGACCTGGATGGCAATGTTCAGTGCATCGGTAACCAGCAGGCGCCCTTTGCCGTAAAGCATCTCCTGCAATTCACGGCCCTCCATCAGCTCCATCGCGATGTAGGCTATGTCGCCACTTTCCCCCAAGTCGTAAATGGTGACGATGTTGGGGTGGCTCAAGTGTCCCGCTGCCTTGGCCTCCTGATAGAACCTCGTTTCGTATTCCGCCCTTTCCGTCTTGGACAGAACCTGGAGATTGATGGTCTTGATTGCGACGAACCGCTCGATCAACGGGTCATAGGCCTTGTAAACAATGCCCATGGCGCCCCGCCCCAGCTCTTCAGCAATTTCATATCGTCCGAGATGACTGATCATTTTTCGATTCTTGTATGTCCTGGAATCACCGCAAGCGGCCCCCGTTACTGAAGCCTGCCTGCTGCAAGAAATTCTCAATGCCTAAATCTTCAGGCGTTCAACGGTGCGGCCGTTCTTCAGGTGCTCTTCAATGATCTCGTCGAGATCACTTTCATCCACGTAGGTATACCAGGTGCCCTCGGGATAAACCACGATCACGGGGCCTTCCTCGCAGCGATCCAGGCATCCGGCCGAGTTGATGCGGAGTTTGTTGCCGGAATTGGATATGCCGAGTTCCTTGACCCGTTTCTTCACGTAATCACGGGCTTTTTGCGCGCCGTGGTCGTTGCAGCAGGCGCTGCCATCTTCGCGCTGATTGGTGCAGAAAAAAACATGTTTGTCGAAAAAACTCATGGCGGTTACCGGGATAATGCAGGAATGCGTAATTATACTTTGCGGAGTTATATTTTTCTGGCATGCCAAAAGTGGTACAGCAGCAGCAACGGGAGTGCCAGCGTGATGGTCTGGGCCAGTCCGTTGTAGTTGAGCAAATGCCCGTAGTGCCAGTGAAAGATGGACGTCGAGGCAGCAGGCGAATTGTTGCCGAATACAAAATTCACCATGACAAAGTCGCATAGCGAAACCGCTGCACCAATAACCACCACGGTACGGCGCGGCAGCCACAACGCCGCGAACAGCAGCACGATCCCCAGCATCATGCCAAGCACCGCCTCGCTGTTGATCCATAACAGCAGCGCCCATGATTTCAGCAGCAACGCGGCGGTAATGAATTTCAACAGGGCAACGGTGCTCAATACGACCAGCAGCGCTGTGACGATGTGGCGCGGCACGCGCAGCAAGGTCAGCATCAGCGTGCCCAGCATCAGCAGGTTAAGCGTGACCACGCTGCTTTCCAGGCCGTTAAACGGCGGTGGATGCGGCGGCACGAAAGGCTGGCTGGCTGACCCGCTGATAAACACATTGCCGAGCATCGGGAGGGACGGGTTGATTTGCCCGAACATCCATAGTGCAAGCAACGCCAGGCCAAAATCCATCTCTTTGCCATGGCGGAACAGCCCGTTGCGCCAGCGCGTTACCCGGGAAAAAAACCAGGTCCAGGAAGTCATGCTTACCGCCAGTATTGCACCGAACAGCGCACCGGAGCTGTCGGTCAGTATGTCCATGTTGGAGCTGATGCGCATGGGCAGGTACATTTGCAGGTACTCCATGCTCGCAGACAGCAGCATGCCGGCGCATAATCCGGCGGTAACGCTGGTCAACGCACCGAACCTTGCGCGCGCGGTCAAGCCGATCAACAAGCCGAAGGGCAGATAGGACAGCAGGTTGATGACAGAATCGAACGCGGTATAGGTCTGCTTGAATGGCGTGAGCAGCACATCGGTGAAATCGAGTCCCTGATCGTGCCAGCCGGAAAAGGGCGACAGGCTTCCGTATATGATGAACAGCGTATAGCCGAAAGTGAGCCAGGCCCTCAGCCTGAGGCGGGATTCACTGATATGCGGTTCCATTATGTTTTGTACGGGTCCCCGCCCGGCAGCCGGGCGGGTTTAAACCATTCGGCGGCGCAGCCGGGCTCTGCGTATCGTGAATTATTGTGCGTGCAATCAATCGGTATCATCCCTGCTATTCTACCTCCTTGATTGGGAGTGTTGCCGAAATGCAACTTATACCCGGCAGTAGACTGACCCATGCCGTTCATCCTGCCGGTTAGCCGGGTATCCGGCCGCTTTTCGGCGGAATAGGGCGCTTCCCTGCGGATAATTTCCGGAGTCAAGTCAGAGGCTGCCGACAGGGTATAATTGCGCCACTATTTTCGCCTCACCCCCAATGAATATCCTTTACGAAGAAGACGGCAGTTTCAAGGTCGGTAGCATCATGGCCGACAACACCACCTCGCTCCAGATCGAAGCCTTGTCCGGCAAGCGCAGCAAGGTCAAAGCAGCCAATGTGATGCTGCGTTTCACCCAGCCTGCGCTGGCGGAATTCATGGCCCAGGCCGAAGCGCTGTCGGAAACCATCGAGGTGGAATTCCTGTGGGAATGCTGCCCGCCGGATGAATTCGGTGCAGAGCAGATCGCCGCCGAGTATTTCGGCCATACGCCAAACGCCCTGGAAGCCGCCGCAGTCCTGATACGTTTGCACAGTGCGCCGATCTATTTCCACAAAAAGGGCAAAGGCCGCTATCGCGCCGCGCCACCCGATGTCCTCAAGGCCGCGCTGGCCGGGGCCGAAAAGAAACGCCAGCAGCTGGCATTGCAGATACGCTACACAGAACAGCTCACGCGTTTTGAATTGCCCGCCGGGTTCGCCGAACATATTGCGCACTTGCTTTATAAGCCGGACCGCAACACGCTCGAGGTGAAAGCGCTGGAAGCCGCCTGTGCCGCAACGCATCTGTCCGCGGCGCACCTGTTGCACCGCTGCGGCGCGCTGCCGTCCACGCAGGATTACCACCTGCAAAAATTCCTGTTCGAGCACTTTCCCCAGGGCACCGGTTTTCCGCCGGTCGAACTGAGCGCATGGGAAGAGTTACCGCTGGCCGAGGTGAATGCATTCAGCATCGACGATGCGACCACCACGGAGATCGATGATGCGATTTCCGTGGCAAAGCTGCCCAACGGCAACTGGCGGATCGGTGTGCATATTGCCGCGCCGGCACTGGGAATGCCGCGCGATTCGGATGGCGACAAGGTCGCCGCGCAGCGGCTGTCCACGGTGTACATGCCGGGAACCAAGATCACCATGTTGCCGGACAGTGTGGTGGAAGCCTTTACGCTTTGTGCCGATCGCGTGTGCCCGGCGCTGTCGATGTATAACGAGGTCGACGGCGAAACCCTGGCGATACGGGGTCACGAGAGCCGTGTCGAGCGCATCCATATCGCGGCCAATCTGCGCCATGACACGCTGGAGCCGCTGTTCAACGAGGAGACGCTGGCGGCAGGCAAGCTGGATTATCCCTACGCCAGCGAACTGACCCTGCTGTGGAATCTGGTGCAGAAACTGGAGGCCGGGCGCGGCAAGCCGTCCGACAACAGCACCCAGCAGGTGGATTACAACTTCCATATCGAAAATGACCCGGCCAGCGGGAACGGCGGATGCAACGAAAACAGCCGGGTCAGCATCACGCAACGGCGGCGCGGTTCGCCCATCGACAAGGTGGTTTCCGAGCTGATGATCCTGGTCAACAGCGAATGGGGCAAGCACCTTGCCGAGCACGGATTCGTCGGCATCTATCGCACCCAGCAAAACGGCAAGGTGAAAATGAGCACGGTTGCCGCGCCGCACCAGGGACTGGGTGTGGCGCAATACATGTGGTCGAGCTCGCCGTTGCGCCGTTATGTGGACATGGTGAACCAGCGGCAGATCATCGCGATGCTGCGCGGCGAGGAACCGGTCTATCCCAAAAACGACCCCGCGCTGTACACCACGATGCGCGATTTCGATACCATGTATGGTATCTATAACGAGTTCCAGCGCGGCATGGAGCGCTACTGGTGTTTGCGCTGGCTGCAGCAGGAAAACATTGAACAGGTTGAAGCCGTGGTGTTGCGCGAAAACCTGGTGAAGCTGGGCAACATTCCGCTGGTCTTCAAGGTGCCATCGCTGCCGGAATTGCCGGCCAATACCCGGGTGCAACTGGCAATAGGCGAGATCGACCTGCTCGACCTGAATCTGCAAACGCGCTTCATCGCGACGATAGAGGACACTGTTTGAATACCGGAAAAAAAACCGGAGTCTTGGCGTATTTGAGAACGAGACTTTCCTTCTCGATGTATTTTTCCATCGTGCTGCACGCCTTCCTGTTGTTCGGCATTGCGCTGGTGCTGCCCGATCCGCGCAATGCGGCAAACTATTTGCAGCCGCTGCAGGTGGTGCTGGTCAACAGCAAATCGGAATCGAGCCCTGCTCATGCCGATGCGCTGGCCCAGAGCAATCTCAACGGCGGCGGCAATACCGCGCAAGACCGCCGGGCCAAGAGCCCGCTGCCATCGATACGGGATGATCCCCGGTTCTCCCTCGAGCAACAGGCCAGACATGTTGCCGAACTCGAAGCAAAAACGAAGCGCATGCTGACCCGAATGAAGAGCAATTACGCGGCGGTACAAGAAGAACTCAAGAAACAAAAAAGCAACACGGCAGGCGACGGTGACGCGCTGGTGGAAAAATCCCTGGAGATGGCGCGCCTCGAAGCGCAGATCAACAAGAACTGGGACGCGTACGAGAAGATGCCGCGACGCACATCGATCGGCGCGCGCACCAGGGAATACCGCTTTGCCCAGTACATCGAAGACTGGCGCATCAAAGTGGAACGCATCGGCAACCTGAATTACCCGGAACAGGCGCGCCGCCAGCATATCTATGGAAAACTGGTGCTGACCGTTTCAATAAACAAGGATGGCAGCGTGGAAAATATAGAAGTGAGCAAATCTTCAGGCCAGCCGATACTGGATGCCGCGGCAATGCGTATCGTCAGGCTTGCCGCACCCTATTCTCCGCTGCCCCCGAGCATCACCAAAGATACCGATATTCTCGAGATCACGCGCACCTGGTCGTTCACGCCGTCGGACCATATGGAAGGTGAATAGCCCGGTGTCCGTTTGTTGCTGACGTGCGCGCCATGCAACGCTCTCCCCCGCATGTACGCCACCGGCCTGCAGCGTCAGCTTGGTTTTCCCGCGGAGCAACGGTGGCTTGGACTATGGCGGTAACCGGAGTTGCTGCAGCATGGTTGCTGATTCCACGAAAATTCGGCTTAATTTCTTTACAATGCATGCATTGAATTATCTGGCTAATTACTGGGCGCATTTCAAATGACCGATCGTTACGCCGTCATTGGCAATCCTGTATCCCACAGCAAATCGCCGCTGATCCACACGATGTTCGCCGGACAGACCCGGCAGGACATCAGCTATGAAGCCATCGAGGCGCCGCTGGATGGCTTTGCCGCGACGGTCGAACGGCTGCGCGGGAAAGGCTTCAAGGGTTGCAATGTTACGGTTCCGTTCAAATTCGAGGCGTACAAGCTGGCAACACGGCGCTCAGCGCTCGCTGCAGCAGCCCAGGCCGTCAACACCCTCAAACTCAATTTTGACGGCAACTTCATTCTTGGCGACAACACCGATGGCACGGGACTGGTCAGAGACATTGTTTTCAATTTTGGTATTGCGCTGAAGAACAAGCGTGTGCTGCTCATCGGGGCAGGCGGTGCGGCTTACGGGGTTGCGCTGCCGTTGGCCGGTGCGGGGGCAAAACTGACCATCGTCAATCGCACGGCGGATAGGGCGCATGCGTTGGCCGCCGGCATCTCCACGCTTCAATCCATCATTTCAAGCGGCAGTTTCGATGATATTGCCGGCCAACAATTCGACGCGGTGATTAACGCGACCTCTGCCGGGCTGAGCGGCAGCGAGCTTTCCCTTCCGCCGGCCATCTTCGCGCCAGGCGCGCTGGCCTATGACATGATGTATGGGCGCGAGACGCCGTTCATGAAATTCGCCCGCGAGCACGGCGCCGCATGTGTTGCGGATGGTCTCGGCATGCTGGTCGAGCAGGCAGCCGAGTCATTCCTCATCTGGCGCGGCATCCGCCCCGATACCGCACCTGTCATTGAGGCGCTGCGAAAATATCAATGAGTAAATCCAGAGGTCCGTTGATGCGCTGGGTCTGGCACAGTGTGAAGTTGTTCCTGTTCCTGTTGCTCCTGTATCAAATTTGGCTGTTTGCGCATGTCTGCTGGTGGGTGAAATTCAATCCGTCCAGTAGCGCCTTCATGGATACCCGGCTCGAAATCATGCAGGACAAAAATCCCGGTGCCGAACTCCGCCAAAAGTGGGTGCCCTACGCAAAAATTTCAGATAATCTCAAGCGTGCGCTGATTGCATCCGAAGATGCCCGGTTTGTCGACCATGAAGGTTTCGATTGGGAGGGCATACAAAAGGCCTATAAAAAGGATATCCGGAAAGGGAAAATCGTCGCGGGTGGTTCCACCATCAGCCAGCAACTTGCCAAGAATCTTTTCCTCTCCACCCAGCGCACCCCGTGGCGGAAGATGGAGGAGACGGTGATCACCATGATGCTGGAAGCGGTGATGGACAAGCAGCGCATATTCGAGATTTATCTTAACGTAATCGAATGGGGAAACGGCGTGTTCGGCGCGGAAGCGGCGGCACGTCATTATTATCATGAGAGTGCGTCACAGCTCACCGTCGACCAGGCCGCCAAGCTTGCCGCGATGGTGCCGAACCCGCGTTACTATGACAAACACCGCGAGGCGCCGGGCCTGCTGCGCAAGACCGGCATCATCATGGCACGCATGAACGACGTGGAAATTCCCTGAACACCTGATAAAGGTTTTCTTTACAATAGCGCGCGAATTACGGGGAACGCGCGATGACCGAAGGCAGCCAGGAACATCACTATACCGAGAACGTGCAGGAACACCTCAGGCAGGTGGAATCGCTGCTGCACAAGCACGCGCTGCTGGAGCAGGTGATCCACCGCCAGGAACTGCCGCGCGACGACCGCCACGGCCTGCTCGATAGCATCGTGCATAAACAGCACAACGCAGAACTGCAGAGCAAGCTGGCCGGCATGCATCCTGCCGACATCGCATATATTCTGGAATCTCTGCCGATTGAAGAACGCATGCTGGTGTGGGATCTGGTCAAATCCGAGCATGACGGCGAGATATTGATCGAGGTCTCCGATGCGGTTCGCGATTCGCTGATCGAGTCGATGAGCCGCCAGGAGTTGCGCGAGGCTACCGAGCAACTCGACACCGACGAGATCGCAGACCTCGCCCCTGACCTGCCGCAAAACGTGATTCGCGACGTGTTCAAGTCGCTACCGATCGGGGAACGCGAACAGCTGCGCGCCGCGATGTCTTACGATGAAGACTCGGTCGGTGCGCTGATGGATTTCAACATGGTGCATGTCCGTGAGGATGTCACGCTTGAAACGGTGTCGCGTTATCTGCGCCGTCTCGATGAATTGCCAGACCACACCGATCAGGTGTTCGTGGTCGACCGCAATGATCGCTTCAAGGGGGTGTTGCCGATCAATCTTATTGTCGTCAACGAACCCGAGGAAATTGTCGGCAAACTGATGCTGACCGATATCATCCAGCTGCATCCCGATGACAAGGCTGACCAGGCAGCACAGGCATTTGAACGCTACGACCTGGTCTCGGCACCGGTCGTGGATGAGGATGGCAAGCTGTTCGGGCGCGTGACCGTGAACGTGGTGCTGGATTTCATACGCGAGGAATCCGAAACGGAGCTGCTGAACCAGGCCGGTTTGCGCGAAGAAGAAGATATTTTTGCATCGGTGTGGAAAAGCGCACAAAACCGCTGGACCTGGTTGGCGCTGAATCTTTGCACCGCTTTTTTTGCCTCGCGGGTGATCGGCGCGTTTGAGGGAACGATTGAAAAATTCGTTGCGCTGGCCGCCCTGATGCCCATCGTCGCGGGCATCGCGGGCAATTCGGCGAACCAGACCACCACCATCATCATACGTTCGCTGGCCCTTGGGCAAATCTCGCCTGAAAATGCGCGCAGGCTATTTTTCAAGGAGTTGGCCATCAGCGGGTTGAACGGTTTGGTGTGGGGCGGAGTTGCGGGATTGTTTGCCTATTTTCTGTACCACAGTGTGTCGCTGGGTATCGTAATGATGTGTGCGATGGCGCTTAATCTGCTGGTAGCCGCGACCGTCGGTTTGGGTATCCCGCTGATCATGCAAAAGCTTGGCCGCGACCCGGCTATCGGTTCCAGCGTGATGATTACCGCGATTACCGACAGCGGCGGATTCTTCATCTTCCTGGGGCTGGCCACGATCTTCCTGCTTTAGGGATTTGCAGACGCAGATATACAGCGGGGCGACGGCCCGGTAATTTTCCTGCCGGTAAATTTTGCGGACTGACCAGCCAGACGCCGCTTGCGGGGAATGCCGCAAGCAGGATTGTTGAAGTGTCGCCCACCCAGAACACCCCCTGCACTGAAGTGCCGATCATCGGGGCGGATTTCAGCCGGTTGAAAAGGGCGTGGCGGTCGGCCGCGCCCCCTGTGAGGCGGTTACTAAGCGCCCAAAATTCCGCGGCCCGCTGGCTTTTTAGCTACAGCTTTCTTGGCTGCTGGCTTTTTGGCTACGGCTTTCTTGGCTGCTGGCTTTTTAGCTGCGGCTTTCTTGGCTGCTGGCTTTTTAGCTGCGGCTTTCTTGGCTGCTGGCTTTTTGGCTGCGGCTTTCTTGGCTGCTGGCTTTTTGGCTACGGCTTTCTTGGCTGCTGGCTTTTTGGCTGCGGCTTTCTTGGCTGCTGGCTTTTTGGCTGCGGCTTTCTTGGCTGCTGGCTTTTTGGCTATGGCTTTCTTGGCTGCTGGCTTTTTGGCTATGGCTTTCTTGGCTGCGGGTTTTTTGGCTACGGCTTTCTTGGCTGCGGGTTTTTTTGCCGCGGGTTTTTTCGTTTTGGATGTTGCCATTTTAATTCTCCATTAAATTTTAGAATAATTGCCACGACTCACTACACACCCAAACGCCCTGCTTATTTGTGAAAGACGATTGCGGCCCCAGTACTGTATCGGCGTTTAAAAAAACGCGCAACAAGTATCGTGAAAATAATCGGAGGAAGTTGCAACATTCATGGGATCAATTTTTCACCGGCATACATTTGCAACAGCTGCTCGCGTTCGCGAACCAGATGAACGAGCGTTCCGTCAACGATCACCTCTGCGGCACGCGGGCGGGTGTTGTAATTGGAGCTCATGCTCATCCCGTACGCACCTGCGGAAAGCACAGCCAGCAAAGAATCCGGCCCTATGGCAAGGTTGCGGGCATGGCCGATGAAGTCGCCCGTTTCACAGATCGGTCCGACGATTTCGTATTCGCGTTGCGGATCGTTTCCGATCACAACCGGCCATATATCATGGTAGGCATCATATAAGGACGGACGCATGAGATCGTTCATCGCGGCATCCACGATTGCGAAATTCTTCTCTTCACCATGCTTGAGGTACTCGACACGGGTCAGCAATACGCCCGCGTTGCCGACCAGAACCCGCCCCGGTTCGAGCAGGAGCTTTACACGCCGGCCTTTCAATGCGGCCAGTAACGCCGCTACATATTCCCCTATCGCGGGAGGTGTCTCGTCTTTGTAGCGTATGCCCAGGCCTCCGCCCAGATCGAGATGTTCCAGAATAATTCCCTCACCGGCCAGCAAATCTACCAACGCCAATATTTTCTCGGCGGCGGCGATGAACGGGCTGGTTTCGGTGAGTTGCGAACCGATGTGGCAGTCCATGCCGGTGATGCGCAAGCTGGTCAGACTGCGCGCCTTGCGATACAGCCTGACGGCATCGTCATATGCCACGCCGAACTTGTTTTGTTTTAATCCGGTGGAAATATAAGGATGGGTTTTTGCATCCACATCCGGGTTCACGCGCAGGCTGATCGCCGCGATCTTGCCCATGCTTGCGGCCACACGGTCAAGGCGATCCAGTTCCGCATCGGACTCGACGTTAAAACACAATATGCCGGCATCCAGCGCCATGCGCATTTCCGCAACGGTTTTCCCGACGCCGGAGAACACCACTTTGCGGGCATCGCCGCCGGCCGCCAGAACACGCTGCAATTCGCCGCCGGACACGATATCGAAACCCGCGCCGAGGCGTGCCAGCACGTTCAGGACAGCCAGGTTTGAGTTAGCCTTTACCGCATAGCAAATCAGGTGTTCCCGCCCCTGCAACGCATCGGTGAATTGGTGCATGCTGTCCGTCAGCGCGGCGCGCGAGTAAACATAGCAGGGGGTGCCGAATTGCGCCGCGATATCGGCCAGCGGGACCTGCTCGGCGCAAAGCGCACCGTTTTGATAATGGAAATAATCGTTCATGGCTATCGGCCGGGTTGTGTAGCGGGCACACCGGATGCCGGCGTGATCGGTGCCTGAGCTGGCGAAGTTTGAATCACGGACGCAGGAAGCATGAGCGGGCCCTTGTGTCCGCAACCCTCCAGCAGGAAAACCGGCATTGCGATAATGAACAGGATAAAGCTGGAACGCATGATGGCACCCGTAGGAATTTTAACTGGCCGGATTATAAGTCATCTGATCGTGACAGCCTTGAGCTCGCTGCGCAGACTTGCATAATCGGGGCAGGCGCTTTCCACCACCCGCCAAAATGCCGCCGAATGGTTCAATTCGCGCAGGTGAGCCAATTCATGCACCACCACATAATCGATCAGGCGCGGCGGCAGCTTGATCAGCTGCACATTCAGCCGCACCGCACCCTGCGCGGTGCAGCTGCCCCACTGGGTTTGCGCCTGCGACAGCTTGACGGTGCGCGGCGCGGCGTTCAGCAGCGGAGCAAACAGTGCCACGCGCTGCGCGAAAAACTGTTCGGCTTCGCGCCGGTACCAATGGGATACCGCCTGTTCGATGTGTGCGCTATCGCTGTCGTCGGCCACGAACACCCACAATTCCTTGTTGCGGTGACGGGCAGGAGTGGCGAACAGGCTCCGCACCACGCGCAATTCCAGCAATTCGCCGAGGAAATCGACCTTCTCGCCATCCTGCCAACGCGGCACCGGCGGCTTGCACGCCTGCCATCCGTCCAGTTTTTCCACCACCCAGTGCGCTTTGTCCTGCAATACGCTGCTTAGCCATTTCTCCGAAGCGCGCAGCGGGACACTCACCGTCAGGCCGCGATCGTCGATGCGCAGACCGATGCTGCGGCGCTTGCCGCTGCGTTTCAGCGTATAGGTGATGTGCTTGCCGGCGAGCAGGGCGGCGCGTTGTTCAACGGCGGGGGGGGTGATTAGTCTACGCAACTTTTATCCTGCAGGTTCCGGCTATCAATGGGCCAGATTCCGGATTTCATTTTCTATCCATGCCTCGACGCGTTGATTGATTTCGTCCGCCTTGAGTCCCTTGGTTTCGATGGGCGCACCGATACTCATGGTGATCAGGCCGGGATGTTTGCTGAACGCATTGCGTCCCCATAAACGCCCGGCGTTGTGTGCCACCGGAATCACCGGCACGCCGCTGCTGGCCGCGAGCAGCGCGCCGCCGATCTTGTATTTGCCGCGCTGGCCGTACGGAACGCGCGTTCCCTCGGGGAAGACCACCACGCAGAATCCCTGGGCAAGCCGCTGCTTGCCCTGCGCCAGCAATTGCCTGATCGCGCCCTTGCCGTCGCTGCGCTTGATTGCAATCGGGCTGGTCAGTGCCAGCGCCCAGCCGAAAAACGGTATCCACAGCAGTTCGCGCTTCAGCACCCAAACCTGCGGCGGAAAGACCTGTTGCAGCGCCAGCGTTTCCCATGCCGACTGGTGCTTGCACATCACGATGCACGGCTGCTTGGGCAGGTTCTCGATACCGCGCACTTCGTGGTGTATCCCGCACACCAGCTTTAGCAGCGGCAGCATGGTCTTTGCCCACAGTGAAATGAAGCGATAGCGCGTGAGCCGGCTGAGCGGGAAAGTCAACAGGGCCAGCAGCGCAAAAACCGGCGTGATGATGATTTGCAGCAGCAGGAATATCAGCGAGCGTATTGCCAGCATATCAGGGGTTCCCTAAACCAGTTCGGCGACCACAGCCGCCAGGTCCGGGAACACCATCGTGCTTTCCGGCAAACCTCCGGCCGCCTGGGTTTTCACGCCTTTCCCGGTCAGCACCAGATAGGGTAGCGCACCCATTGCTGCGGCGGTCTGCAAATCGCGCAGCGAGTCGCCCACCGTGGGGATGCCGGCGAGGCCGGTGTTATACCGCTCGGCGATTTCCTCGAACATGCCGGTTTTGGGTTTGCGGCACAGGCAATGGCTTTCGGCGGTATGCGGACAGTAGAATACCGCGTCGATGCGTGCACCGACCAGCGCGCAAGCCTTGTGCATCTTGTCATGTATTGCATTCAGCATGGGCATGTCGAACAATCCGCGCCCGATACCGGACTGGTTGGTCGCCACCACCACCCGATAATCGGCCTGGTTCAGGCGCGCAATCGCCTCCAGGCTGCCGGGGATCGGTTTCCACTCTTCCGGTTTCTTGATGAATTGATCGGAATCGAAGTTGATCACGCCGTCACGGTCGAGAATGATGAGTTTCATGGCTGGTATATTCCGAAGTTCCTAGGCTGCCAATTTGGAAATATCGGCGACCTGGTTCATCAGCCTGCCGAGTTGTTGCAACAGCAGCGCGCGGTTCAGGCGCAGACGCTTGTCTTCGCACATCACCATGACCTTCTCGAAAAAATCGTCGATGAACGGCTTGAGCGTGACCAGCGCTTTCAGGTTCTTGCCGTATTCACCGCGATCCAGATAACCCTGCGCGAACGGGGTGATGTCCAGCATCGCCTGGTAAAGGTCCTGTTCGGCTGCTTCATTGAGCAGTCCGGGTTTGAGTGCCGCACCTTCCAGTTCGGTACCGATCTCTTCGCGGTTCTTGCGCATGATGTTCTGCACGCGTTTGTTGGCAGCGGCCAGATCCTTTGCAACCTCGAGCGCGGCGAAAGTGCGCACCCCCTCCAGGCGCGGCAGGACCTGGTGCAGTCTGCCATCCAGCGTATAAAGCACCGCCTCGATGTGCGGCACCTCGAAATCACGCTCGCGCAGATAGCCGCGCAAGCGATCCAGCATGAAGGTCTCGACATCGCTTGCCACCGAGGCACCCAAGATGCCCGCCGGAAAATTTCCCGCCGCTGATTTGAGCAACGCGTCCAGCGGCAAATCGATCGGCGTTTCGATCAGGATGCGCAATATGCCCAGTGCATGGCGGCGCAAACCGAACGGATCCTTGTCGCCGGTGGGAACCTGGCCGATGCCGTATATGCCCACCAGCGTTTCCAGTTTGTCGGACAAGGCCACTGAGCAGGCGATCGCACCCTGCGGCAGGGTGTCGCCGGCGAAGCGCGGGTGGTAATGGGACTCGATCGCATCCGCCACGACCTTGTCTTCCCCGTCGTGCAGCGCGTAATAGCTTCCCATGATGCCCTGCAGTTCGGGAAATTCGCCCACCATGTCGGTGAGCAGATCCGCCTTGCACAGGCGCGCCGCCAGTTCCGCATCCGCCTTGTCGGCACCCAGCATCCTGGCAATGGTGCCGGACAACGTGGCGATGCGCTCCACCCGCTGCAATTGCGTGCCCAGCTTGTTGTGGTAAACCACGTTGGCGAGTTTTTCCACGCGGGATTCCAGCGTCTGTTTGCGATCCTTGTCATAAAAGAATTTCGCATCCGCCAGGCGCGGCCTGACCACGCGCTCGTTGCCGCCGACCACCAGGCTTGCATCCGCCGGACGGATGTTGGACACAATCAGGAACTTGTTGGTGAGCTTGCCATTGGCATCCAGCAGCGGGAAATATTTCTGGTTTGCCTTCATGGTCAGGATCAGGCATTCCTGCGGCACGTCCAGGAATTTCTTTTCAAACATGCCAACCAGCACATCGGGACGCTCGACCAGCGCGGTCACTTCGTCCAGCAATGTTTCATCATCGATCGGCTGGAGGCCCTCTTTGGAAGCGGCAGCGGCAAGCTGACGCGCAATTGCGGCGCGACGTTTGTCAAAGCCGGGGATCACCGCGCCTTCATATTCGATCTGAGCTTCGTAGCTGTCGGCATCACGGATTTCCATCCGGGCATTTTGCGACTCAAAACGATGGCCCCGGGTCTCGCGTCCGGCGATCAAACCCAGCGCGCTGATCGGCAGGATGTCCGCGCCGTGCAGCGCGACGATGCCATGCACCGGGCGGACAAAGTTGACGGTTTTCCATCCGTTCCCCGACGGGTTCGGATAGGTCATCAGCTTGGCGATCGGCAATCCACCAAGGGCGTCTTCAAGCGCACCTTCGAGACCAGCAAACAATTGCCCCCCTGGCACGATCCTGTCCCGGTACAGGTATTCCTTGCCACCCTTGGTTTTTTTTACGAAGTCCCCCGAAGCCAAAATACTTGTTACATCGACATCTTCATGAAACATCTTTTGCAAACGCTTGATCAGGGGCGGCGTCGGTTTTTGTTCAGCGTCAAATGCAATGGCTGTGGGCATGATCTCTTCAGACTCGCTTTTATCCGGGGCCTTCGACATCACATCGGGAATCCATACGCCCAGGCGGCGAGGCGTGGCAAAACCGATCAGTTTTGCAGAATCGGAAACAAATCCGCGTTCCGACAAACCTTTATGCATGCCTTCGGCAAATGACTCGCCCAGCTTTTTCAGCGACTTCGGCGGCAGTTCCTCGACGAGCAATTCGACGAGCAGATTCCGGGGCGTTGTCATTGCGCGGCCTCCTTCTGGTGCCCGGCCGAAAGACTTTCGGCGTCCATTTGCGCAACGACTTCGTCAGCCCACTCGCGCGGCGCCATCGGGAACGGCGGGTCAAGACGGCGCCGGCTTTCCTTGTAGCTTTTGGCGACACTGCGCGCCAGGTTGCGGATACGGCCGATATAGCCGGCGCGTTCGGTCACCGAGATCGCGCCGCGCGCATCCAGCAGGTTGAAGGTGTGCGCCGCCTTCAGTACCTGTTCGTAGGCGGGCAGGGCCAGCTGCTGTTCGATCAGGTGTTTGGCCTGCTTCTCATGGCTGCCGAAAGCGCCGAGCAGGAATTCCACGTCGCTGTGCTCGAAGTTGTACGCGGATTGCTCCACCTCGTTCTGGTGATACACGTCGCGGTAGGTCACGCCCTCGGTCCAGGTCAGGTCGAACACGTTTTCCACGCCCTGCAGATACATCGCCAGGCGTTCTATCCCGTAAGTGATCTCGCCGGTGATCGGCTTGCAGTCGATGCCGCCGACCTGCTGGAAATAGGTGAACTGCGTCACTTCCATGCCGTTCAGCCACACCTCCCAGCCCAGCCCCCAGGCACCCAGGGTCGGGTTTTCCCAGTCGTCCTCGACGAAACGGACATCGTTCTTGTTCAGGTCGAATCCGAGCTCTTTCAACGAGCCGAGATACAGGTCGAGGATGTTTTCCGGCGCCGGTTTCAGCACCACCTGGAACTGGTAATAATGCTGCAGGCGATTCGGGTTTTCGCCGTAGCGGCCGTCCTTGGGGCGGCGCGAAGGCTGCACATAAGCGGCTTTCCACGGTTCCGGGCCGAGCGCGCGCAAAAAAGTCGCGGTATGCGAGGTGCCCGCGCCAACTTCCATGTCGTAGGGCTGCAGCAGCGCGCAGCCTTGTTTGTCCCAATAGTTCTGTAGAGTCAGGATGATTTGCTGGAAGGTAAGCATGCGATGGTTCAAGCAGTTGCAAAGGTGCGCATTTTACCGGTTTTCGGCGGTCGGCGTCAGCACAACGCTGCATACCCGCGGACATTTGGCGGTTTGCTTTTCGTGGCGGGGTGCTATTCGCTGGCCGGCGCGATCAGGGCGAGCTTGTCCGACCGCGACAGGCGTTTGATTTTCATCTCGCGTTTCAGCGCGACTGATTTGTCCGCGCATGCTTCGGTGAACACCAGACTGACCGGACCGCGCCCCCGCGTGTATCGGGCCGCCGTGCCGGCGTTATGCGCTGCCAGGCGCTTCTCCAGATCGTTGGTAATGCCGGTATAGAGGGTATCGTCCGCGCAACTTAAAATGTAGCATAGCCAGGTTCCGCGCGGCGGTATGGAGACAGCGCGTTTGACCGGGTGTTTTGAATTTCTGGTTTTGGAATTCATGGGTGCGGTTCTAAAATATGCGCCATTTCGTCGACTGCATTGTAAGATGTTTCGCCGGATAGCATCTGCCGATGCTAGCTACGCGCATCTGAAACCGATTTATTTGAGGCACTTGATGTTAAAAATTTACAACACGCTGGCGCGTGACAAACAGGAATTCGTGCCGATAACGCCGGGCAAGGTCGGCATGTATGTGTGCGGCATGACGGTATACGACTATTGCCATCTCGGCCATGCGCGGGTGATGGTGGTGTTCGACATGGTGTACCGCTGGCTCAAGGCTTCCGGCTATCGGGTGGATTACGTGCGCAACATCACCGACATCGACGACAAGATCATCAAGCGCGCGGCGGAGAACGGCGAGTCGATTCATGCGCTGACCGCGCGTTTCATCGCCGCGATGCACGAAGATGCCGATGCGCTGGGCGTGCTGCGTCCCGACCATGAGCCGCGCGCGACGCAGTATGTGCCGGAGATGCTGGACATGATTGCAAAGCTTGAAACCAACGGGCTGGCCTACCGGGCGAGCGACGGCGACGTGAATTACGCGGTGCGCAAGTTTCCCGGCTACGGCAAGCTGTCCGGCAAGTCGCTGGAAGACCTGCGCGCCGGCGAACGGGTCGAGGTGACCGACAACAAGCTTGACCCGCTCGACTTCGTGCTGTGGAAACATGCCAGGGAACAGGAAACCGACGAGGTGAAATGGGATTCACCGTGGGGCAAGGGCCGGCCCGGCTGGCATATCGAATGCTCGGCGATGGGCTCCAAATTGCTCGGCGATCATTTCGACATACACGGCGGCGGCGCGGACCTGCAGTTTCCGCACCACGAGAACGAGATCGCACAGAGCGAGGGCGCGCACCGCTGCACCTTCGTGAATTACTGGATGCACAACGGCTTCGTCAATGTCGACAAGGAGAAAATGTCCAAGAGCCTGGGCAACTTTTTCACGATCCGCGAAGTGCTGAAAAAGTACGATGCCGAAGTGCTGCGCTTCTTCATCCTGCGCGCGCATTACCGCAGCCCGCTGAACTATTCTGACGTGCATCTGGACGATGCGAAAAAGTCGCTGGATCGTTTATATACGGCGCTAAAGAATGTGCCGGCAAGCGCGGAGACCAGGGTCGACTGGAATGAACCCCATGCGCAACGCTTCAAGGCGGCAATGGACGATGATTTCAACACGCCGGATGCGGTTGCCGTGCTGTTCGATCTGGCTAACGAAGTAAACAAATCCGATTCCCGGCAACTGGCCGCTCAACTCTACGCGCTGGGCGGTGTGCTGGGATTGCTGCAGCGCGATCCGGTCGAATTCCTGCAGGGAAATTCAACCGGGAGCGGGCTGGACGATGCGGCAATCAGCGCGCAAATCGAAGCGCGCAATTCGGCCAAGCGGGCCAAGGATTATGCCGAGGCCGACCGTATCCGCAAGGAGTTGTTGGCGTTAGGGATCGTATTGGAAGACAGCGCTTCGGGCACCACCTGGCGGCGCGCTTAAGGTAGTTTGCCTGCTGACACCATGCGGTTGACCAGGATGTTCGGCGACAGCCAGATCACCATATCGTCGAAGGTCGGTGAGGGGGTGTGGCTGACATATACCGTGTCGCTATCGGTGCTGTTGCCAGTGGGATTTTCCTGCTCATCGGGTCCTGCCCCTGTTCCATTTGCACCATTCTTGCCGGTCGAATAGATTATCGCGACGGCATTATTGGTCAGCGTATAGTTGCTACCGCAAGCTGAGCTGGTAGATCCAGTGGCCGTAGAGCAGACGTCAAGATTTGCGATTGAGGAACTGCCAATGTTTGCAATTCCGATGCTGCTTATTCCGTTTGGGTTTGGTTTAGTGAATGGGAATGTGTTGCTGCTTCCATTCGCAACGGCATAGCGGATCGGGTTGCCCCAGGCATCCTTAATCAGGCCGGAGCTGTCAGTGCCTGAGAGCCCGAGTGTGACTGCCGGCACAAATGAATATTTATCATGCGGGTGCGTGCATGTGCCGGTCCCGGTGATCGGGTCTTCCTGGCCGCCGGTGCCCGTTGCGCCAGAAGCGGGGCAGGGCAGCCGTCCGTAGATGATGGCATAACCGATCAGGGCCTGCTGGATTTCATCGAGCTGCTTGCGGGTATCGTTTTCATGGCGCTGTTCGACCTGGCTGGAAAGGGTGGGCAACAAGCCGCCCAGCAGCAGCGCCACGATTATCAGCACCATGGCCATCTCGACCAGCGTGAAACCGGTCTGGTGTTGGTTTTTCGGGGACATATGAGATGCAGTCATCATTTGCAGTTGTTGTTTCCGTCCAAACATAGTACCAGATCGTTGACGCTGGAGAAGTTGGGGTCACCAGGATTGTAGGTCACAAAGGTCTGCGAAAGCTGCGGGGAAGTGAAGTAGGTTTGATTGCTGTTATGGAGATTGCTGCCTTCGAGGTAATACGAAGGCGGATTGGAGGTGAGCGAGCCGGATGCATTGTGTGCCCTGCCGACGATCACCGCCGCACTATAAGAGCCGCTTCCGGAATTGGGATTGCCGGAACCGGTGATACTCAGGCAGCTTGTATTACAGGCCGATAAACCGCTGCCGGGCCGGTCGGCGCTCGCGAGCTGGTAGAAAATTTCGTTCTGCCAGGCATTCCAATAAGTGCTGGTGAAAACGCAACCCGAGGGCCAGTATATCGGCATGCTGCCGTCAATGAAATTATTGGATATCAGGCTGGAGTTCGTAGAGTTTACATAATTTTGAACCGTCGATACGGAACTCCCTCCATTGGCGAGGTTTTGCGCACTCGTACCCGCATTCTGGGCCTGATCGGTCAAGTAATTGTAAGGCTGAAACGTGCCTGGATTATTATCGGCGTTACCGGCAGCCGTGGCGAGTGTTTGCCCCGCGCTCAGCAGCGCCGAGGTGGTCGTCGCGTTTACGTTTGCGGAATAATTGTTCAGCGCAATCTGCAGGCTGGATAGCGCGGTCAGCATAGTCGACGCGGTGGAATCGATGGGCTGCGTCGTGGTGAGGGGGGTTGCGGCAATTCTGCCGAACAGCGTGCTATAGACTCCGGTCTGGTTAGTGCTGGGATAAGTATCTGGCACCGCCCAGGGATACCGTTTGTATGTATTGCTCGCTGCATAATTATCCAAGCACCGTTTCGCCTCGCGAGCGATGCGCATCTCAACTGGAGCCATTAGTTCGTTGCTCCCGATGGTGAGCAAACGATCGTTTATGGTGGTGTTATTGGCCGTCTGAGTTATGACTGAAGTGGGGTTGGCATTACTACCTTCCAGATAATTCGTGATTGCATTGGTTGCATTATTGTCGTTGGTGCTGCGGATTTGACCGGATAATACGGTGCCGCTGGAAAATACGACAGCCACAACATTGGTTTGTAGCGTGGAGCCGGTGGCACCGTCCTGAACCGTCAACATTTGCGATTGATAGGTGGTTGGTGTATCGCTATTCAAGGTGAAGGTGGCCGCACCATTCGCGTGAAAAGGATTGGCCACGGCATACCATAAACGATCACCGTTGCCGTCTCGCAAATCTGGTAGCCCCAGAGTTTTCCAAGGGAGCCAACCAACCAGGCTTTGGCAGCTGCTTCCATTGTAATCAACGATTGGGACGCTTGCTCCGTCATTATTGAAATCAGGGCAGGGCAATTCTCCAGGGCGATTAGGATCACTTACCGCATAGGCAATCAATGCATTCCTGGCTTTTGCTAGCGCATCGGCGGTGGTCTTGTCGCGCTCGATCTGCAGTGAAGAACTGCTCAGCGCGCTGACCAGAATCGCGGCGGCACCGATGATCATGATCACCAGCATGACCATCAACGCCGCGCCGTGTTGCTTGCCGCAACCCTGTCTGAAAAAGGCTGTGCATTCGGCGGACATGATTTATTGCTTGGGTGTGTCTGGTGTATCCGACCCGGTCGTATCCGGACTAACAGGCGTGTCCAGCAATACACGCTGTCCGACCTTGAGTTTGACCGTGCTGGTTTTGCCCGGCAACTGGACCGTCTGGGTTTCAGGTGTCTTGTCATTGCTGCTTCCAGCCAGTTGCGGCACGCCGTTGATCCACACGGTGCGCTTGCCGCCGTGCTGTTGCACGATGCCGTTGAGTATCAGCACGCGACTATTGTTGTTATCCGAATCGGCGCCCTGTGCGTAACTGTAGTCGAGTTGCGCACGCTGCTCCGGGGTGAAAAAGATCCGTCCCAGTTCCGCTGCACCGGCGAGCGTCGACGTTGTCAATCCGATAGCGACCGGGCCGATGGCGAGCAGGAAGATTTTGAGGGTGGGTTTCATGATCGGGCGTTCCGGTTCTTCAGCGTGATCCAGCCGCCGCTGCATTCCGCCTTGATGTTCTTCCCGGCGGCGGGGCCGGATTCACCGTCGGTGGCGACGCGTTGCAGCTTGCAGCCGTCCAGCTGGTAGTGTCCCTTGATCTTGCGGTTCAGTGCGCTGAAGAAATCCAGCAACTGGCCTTCGTGCAGCAAGTCGAATTGCAATTTCATTTCGCTGTAATGGATGACGAAGTTGCCGCTGTCCAGCGCTGGCTGCGGGGCATAGACTTTTTGCGGGGCGATGTTATAGCGAAAGTCGATGACCAGATTCTGCCTGCGCAGCTTCTCCAGCCCTTCCATCCAGTCGAGGCGGTGGTCGTCGCCGACGATTTCGTTTGCTTCCAGTTTGTCATATTCCTTGGAATAATCCGACAGGTTGTCCCGGTCCTGACGGGCCATGGCCAGGCTGTTGCGCGCATTATTCATCTGGCTCTGGGCAATACGCCGGTTTTTCAGGGTGTAGTCTGCATACTTGATGCTGGAATACAGTATCGCGCCGCTGATCAGGACGGAGACCCCGATCGCGGCGAGGCTCCAGCGCATCAGTTGAAAATCGGTGTTGGAGAATTTCATGTTGCCGGTCTCCATACAAGCTGGAATGAAAATGCCAGTTTATTGTCGCCAGTCTCGTTCTGGTTGACAATGCTGCCGGTGGGGCTGACGTCAAGCGGCTTGGTCAGGACGGTTATCTGGTATCCGCGCTTTTCCAAATCCAGCCTGAAGCGATCCAGATACGACAGCGCGGCACGGAAGTCATCGCCGAAACCCTGCATATCCCCCTTCAGCAGAATGACCTGCGCGGGAACGTCCGCGCGGGTATTTGCCGCAACCGGCTCGGCCGCACTTTCGTGCCAATCCAGCTCGTTTATCCCGATTTGCGTGAAATGGTCCAGTACCGCGCTGATCGGATCCAGGATAGTTTGCGGGGCAGACCCGTATTGATCGAGCTTGCGCATCACAGACACGCTGGATTTCATGTCGGCGGCAGGTGTGTCGGTGACCGGAAAACTCTGGGTGATTTGCCTGGCTTGTTGCGACATGCGTTGCGCCTGGGCCGTTAATTCATTGGCGGCGCTCGAATTCACGCCGCTTTGCCAGACCGTTGTGAACGCCCAAAATATGCTGGCCACCAATAATGCGCCGCTTGTCCAGAACAGTGCGCGGCGCAACTGCCACAGCGTGTAGTAGCGGGTGTGCTCGGAACTGGCGTAATTTGTATTCGGACGGCTGGTAGCCAACTGGTGCAGGAAGATCTGGCTGGCATCCGAATCGGTGAAGCGGTATTTGAGCTTGAGCTTTTTGCCGACTTCATTGATATCCGCAAAGTCATAGAGCACATCCCGGTCATCGGGCAATTTATTCTGCAGTTCGTTGCGGTCATCCGTATTGCACAGGATGCGTACGTCGAGGGTCTGCCCGGACGGTAGCAAACTCAGACTCTTCAGATACTGGTAGGTGCGGCCGAGTTCGTTGACCACCGCATCCTGGAAAGTCAGCTCCGCATGAACAGGCGTCAGCCGGGAAATTTGCAGGCGATGGTCGCTGAAATAGGTCTGGCGCAGTCCGGAAAACTTTTCCCATGAAATCAGCAGCAGATGTTTCGATGCCAGATCCTTGACCAGCGGTTCGCTGATCTGCGGCACCGAATAGATCCCGGCGAGCGGGGTTTGCTGCGCCTGCATGATATTCAGCCATGGCAAAATGAGCCCGGGATTGGTCAGCGCCGAGAACAGCATGTCATCGTCGCGGCGCCCGGTTTTCTGGCGTTGCAACAGGGTGGCTTTGCGGAACGGGGTGCCGCGATAAAACTGGTCGAACTTGCGTTGGAACAGCGCATCGCGGCTGCTTCCCATCAGATGTGGAACGATTTCGTGACGGAAGTCCTCTTCGATCATGTCGGTCAGCAGGTAAGCAGGACATTTGGTCGACTGCAATACCGACGCGAAACTTTCCCGCCCCTCCGGGGTGTCGGTAAAATCGCGCTGCAGCACGGTTTCGCTGCCTGCCATGAGTTGTGCATGCAGGCGATCGGCACTCAGGAATAGTAGTAGTGCTTGTTTCATCTCAATAACCCCGAATCAGGCTTTACAGGACAGGTGGAGTGCACCGCCCCCGGTTTTGCAATCCCTGCATGTTGTTGCGGGTTAAATTTGCAACAACCGCAATCCGCTTGCCGACAGGCAAGCGACTGTATCAAACTTTCATCTTGCCGATAAGGTCATAGATCGGCGACAGGACCGACAGCATAACCCAGCCCAGCAAGGTACCCAGCACGATGGTCATGGTCGGTTCAATCAGGACTTGTATTTTTTTGATCGAACTCTTCACGTCGCGATCATAAAAATAGCTTACGTTCAGCAACGCCTTGTCCAGCGAGCCGGTGGCTTCACCGACTTTGAGCATGCGTACCACCAATGGCGGAAACATCCCGGTATTCTGGAAGCTCTGGGTCAGGTTCTTGCCGGACTCGATTTCAAGCATGACATCGTCAAGGCTTTTGGCAACGGCCTGGTTGTTCACCACATCCCGCGAGTTGGCAATGCACTCGAGGATACTGATGCCGGAGCCGTACATCATCGCGAAGGTGTTGGCAAAGCGCGCCAGAATGATTTTGCGCAGGATCGGGCCGATCACCCACATTTTCAGTTTGAATCCGTCAAATTTCAAACGCATCTCGGGGCTGGACCTGACCAGCAGCATTCCGGTGATGACCAGCACGATCGGCGCTGTAATTATGACATACCAGTAATTGACGAAGAAATGCGAGGTAGCGATCAGGATGCGCGTCTGGATGGGAATTTTCTGCCCCATACCCACGATGAAGCTGACCAGTTGCGGTACCAGGTAGATCATCAGGAAAAACGTGATCGCCACCACGGTGGTGCCGACGAATGCCGGATACATCAGGATGGTCTTGGTATTCGATGCCATCTCGTCCTGCCACTTTATCGATTCGGTGATGTGTTCAAACACTTCCTGCAGGCGTCCGCTTGCTTCGCCGGCATGGGTCAGGCTGACAAAGATTTTGTCGAACGCGTCCGGGTGCAGCGCCATCGCTTCGGACAGCTTTTTGCCGCCTTCGATGGACTCGACCAGATTGGCGATGATTTCGCGGAAGCGCGGGTCGTTCATGGTATCGCGCAAATCGGCCAGGCATTCCAGCAGCGGCACCCCGGCACGGGTCAGTTGTTCGAGATTGAAAAAAAACGTGATCAATTCGGGGCGCTTGATTTTGCCGCGCGCCATTGATGTGCCGGTGTCGACCTTGGCATCGATCAAATCGAGGCCGCTGCGCTTGAGGCGCATCTCCAGGTCCACCTGATTGGCGGCATCCTGCAAACCCCGGTGGGTCTTGCCGAGATCGTCAATTGCCCGATAGGAGTAGAGTGACATTGGGTTCCCTGTTTGCCTAGCTCAGACGGTCGGTCAAGTCGACGATGCGGCTGACTTCCGCCAGCGAGGTGATGCCCTGCTGGATGCGCCGGATGCCGTCCATTGCCAACGGGCGAAATCCCTTTTCCAGAGCCGCTTCCCTGATCTGGCGCGCACTGGCGCGATGCGAAACCAGGTCATCCAGATCGTAATCCATTTTGAGCAGTTCCATGATGGTCATGCGCCCCTTGTAGCCCTGATGGTTGCACGCTTCGCATCCGGCGGCACGGTACAGGGTGATGTCCTGCTGGGCCGAGAGTCCCAGCAGCTTGCGTTCCGACGCGTCCGGGGTATAGGGGTATTTGCATTCCTTGCACAGTATGCGTATCAGGCGCTGCGCCACGATCCCGATGATGTTGCCGGCCATGATGTCGGGAAGGATGCCGATGTCGAGCAGACGGGGTATCGCGCCGATCGCCGAATTGGTGTGCAGCGTCGAATACACCTGGTGCCCGGTCATCGCGGCACGGAATGCCATTTCGGCAGTGGGATGGTCGCGGATTTCGCCGACCAGGATAATATCCGGATCCTGGCGCATCATGGAGCGGATACCGTTCGCAAAATCCATCTTGGCGGATTCATTCACCGACGTCTGGCGGATCAGCGCGAGCGGGTATTCGACCGGGTCTTCCAGCGTCATGATGTTGACCGATTCGGTGTTGATGTGATTCAGCACCGAGTACAGGGTGGTGGTCTTGCCGCTGCCGGTGGGGCCGGTCACCATCACGATGCCCTCGGGCTTGGCAATGACCATCTTGAGCAGGCTGAGCGCGGCATCATCGAGACCCAGTTGGTCAAGCGGCACGATGCCTTTTTGCCGGTCCAGTATGCGCAGCACCAGATTTTCGCCGTGCGTGGTCGGATGAGAAGCCACCCGGAAATCGATCGGCCGGCCTGACAGGCGCAGCGAGATGCGCCCGTCCTGCGGCGCGCGGGTTTCGGCGATGTTCATGTTGCTCATTACTTTCAGGCGCACCACCATGGCCGGCCAGAAACTCTTGTGCAGGCTGCGCACCTGGCGCAGCACGCCGTCGACGCGGTAGCGGATGCGCAGGAAACTGTTTTCCGGTTCGAAGTGGATGTCCGAAGCGCCCCGCTGCACGGCCTCGGTCAGCAGCGCATCGACCAGGCGTACCACCGGCTGGCTGAATTCGTTGACGCCGGACTGCTGCGTCTGGTATTCCATTTCACCCGGTTCGATTTCGTGCAGGATGCCGTCTATCGAGAGCTCGAAGCCGTAGTACTGGTCGATGGCGCGCAGAATGTCCGATTCACTGGCAAGCTGGGTGACCAGCCGGTATTCGTCCTTGAGCAGCGCGCGCACCTGGTCGAGCGCGATGATGTTGTCCGGATCGGCGACAGCCAGGTTCAGGGTGCGGCTGGCGTTGTCGACCGACAGCGGCAGCAGTTGATAACGCCGCGCCACATCCTTGGGGATCAGGCTCAGGGCGGCGGAGTCAATCAGGACGGAGGCAAGATCGACGCTTTCCTGGCCGAGATTTTCCGACAGGACGTCGCGGATGGTCGCTTCGGAGAGAAAACCCAGGCGAACCAGCAGGCGACCCAGCGGCTGGTGGGTCTTGCCCTGCTCCTGCAGGGCAATGCGCAACTGGTCATCGCTGATAACGCCTTTGCCGACCAGTATCTGTCCCAGCTGTTGTGGCGGGTTATCCAGCTTCTTGTTGTTTTGCATGACGATTTAGTGCGTTAGCTGTTCGATGCGTTGTGAAATTTTTGCGTGATCAAAGCCGGCATGGTTATCGGGGTCAAGCTGCAGGGCACGCCGGTAATATTGTGCAGCCGCCTTGTTTTGTCCAATGCGGTCAAGACTGACGGCCAGGTTGAATGCCAGTTCCGCACGGTCGGGGGCCAGTTTGTAGGCATTAAAGTATGACTGTTGCGCTTCAGCCCAACGGTCGTGTTCCGCATAGTAATTGCCCAGCGCCAAATGCAGGGATGACGAATTCTGCTGTTCATTGAGCAGCATCTTCAGGCGGCTTTCGGTGTCGTTGCCGTCTGATAGCGCGGACATCCCCGCATTGGCCACGGCATTGCGCGGATCAAGTGCCAATACCTGCGCGTAATAGTGTGCCGCCACGCTGTCCTCGCCCCGCCGCTGGGCGATGACGGCCATCCCCAGCAGCCCGTCGGTATTGTTTGAGTCCAGGCTGAGCGCCTTGAGATACAGTTGCTGGGCTTGGTCAAGTTTTCCGCCGCGATAAGCAAGATAGGCATTGTTCAGCAACGGATCGATCGGCTCTTCCGTGTTCCGCACGATATGCACTGAACCGGTTTCCTTGTCGCTGGACGGGGTTGCCCTGGCCAGATGTTTTGCGGCATGTCTGGGTTTTCGTATTCTGGCCGGTTTGGGCGGAGTGGCTTCGGCTGAAACGATACCGGGTACCAGATCGCTTTTTGCAGGCAGCGGCACCGGTGCTGGTTTGGTCTGCGTCGTGGAAGCAATGTTGACAGGGCGCGGCGGCAGGGCTTTGTGCGGGGATATTTCGTACCACACGTAACCCGCTCCGGCTGCCAGCAATATAACCGTGCCGACCAGCGCGATCAGCAAATTGCGGTTGAAACCGGGGCGCGCTGCAGGACCGGATTTGGCATTGAAAAGGTTTTGTCCGGCAAGGCGTGCCTGACCATCGGTCGTTCCAGGATTCGGGGCGGCTTGGTGCGGTGCGGTCGAGTCGGGGCTCGGCTCCAGGCTGAGTTCAAGCCCGGAAGCGCTGCCTTTGCCGGCCTGTGCTTGCTGGGATTTTTTGCGTGCATCCAGAAGCAGGCTCATGTTCAGGGTTTCCCGTAGGCCGATTCATTAAAGAAATTCTGGTCCGGCAGGCTTTTGCGGAACGCGTTGAAATCGCCATTGACACTGGGATTCTTGATGATGACCGGCTTCAGGAAGATCACCAGTTCCGTTTTGGTTGTCTTGTCGTTGCGATTCTGGAACAGGTTGCCCAGCAATGGGATGTGACCCAGTAGCGGGACTTCATTGGTGTTTTTGCTCATCTGGTCTTCCATCAGGCCGCCCAGAACAGCGATCTGATTGTTCTGGATTCTCAGCACCGACTCCATTTCACGGGTTGATGTTTCCGGGATGCGGTTTACCACACCTGGGCAGGCAGGGCCGACACCCAGGCACGGGTTGGCCAGGGACGGATTGGGGTCGTTGACATAATCGAGCAGGCGCGTAATCGACGGGCGGATGTTGAGCAGCACCGTATCGCTGTCGCTGATTTGCGGCGTCAAACTCATGGTGAATCCCACCGGCGCAGTCAGTACGCTCGAGGTGTAGGTGGGCGGCGTGGCCAGGCCGCCGGTCAGCGTGTTGACGGTACCGGGGGTGACCGTCATGGAAAAATATACCAGATTGTCGACCACGCTCAGCATCGCGGTCTGGTTGTTCATCACGCTCAAAGTGGGACTGGACAGAACCTTGACATTGCCGAACTGTTCCAGCAGCTGTATCGATGCGGCGATATTGCCGAATTTGGAAGTCGGATTGATGTAGTTGACTGCCAGCGCACCGGCAGTCGTTGAAATCCCTGCGGTGCCGGCCTGACTGAGTGTGAAACCCTTGGCGCCGAGAAGTGCCCGCGACCAGTCTATCCCCTGCTGGTATTGGTCGCTCAGATTCACCTGCACGATGGTCGCCTCGATCATGACCTGGCGCTCGGCGTTGGCCATGATCCGGTCGATGAATTGCTGGATCTTTTCGTGCTGTTTTCCGGTGGCGCGTACCGTGATGATGCCGGCTTCCGGGTTCGCGATGACTGAAGCGGCCTCGCGGAACGTGCTGCGCCGGGTAACGGTAATTCCACCCTCTTCAACATTGACCGGGTTGGGACTGTTTTCAAACCCGCCCTTGGGGGAAGACTTCTTGTTGCCGGCGGCGGGTTGTGCCCCCGTGCCGGTACTGCTTGCATTGCGTACCTGCTGCACGGAAGTCTCGCTGGAGCCTGCGGGCAATATCTTGTCGGTCTCGTGGAGGATGTCCTTGATGTTCTGCGTCAGGGTAGCCCAGAAGTTATTCTTTGATGCGTCCTTGATGGTGAACGTGGAACGGTTTCCCGCAGCGCCTCCCGATGTTCCGCCCGCACTGCCGGTTGAACCGCTGCTGATTTGCGAGGTATTTGTAATCGAGCTGTCCGTATCGCGTGTCATGTTCACGTAATCGATCTTGTAGATATGCAGATAGGGCGTGTCCGGCAGCACGGTCAGCGTACCGTTGTTCAGTTCATAGCGCATATCCACCTGCCGGGCGATGCGCGTGAGGATTTCCGGCAGCGTCTGGTTGATGGCGTTTATCGTCACGGTTCCCTGGATGCCGGACTGAATGTCGAGGTTGATTTTGGCGTCGCGCGCCAGCGCGAATAATATCTGTTGTGCAGGCACGTTGGTCACGACCACGCTGTAGGTGGCGATTTTATCGGCCGGTTTGGGCGGCGGCAGCACGACGTTGTCTTTGATGGGTTGCGGAATGGTGTTTGCCGCCGATGCCTGGCCATCGGGCCGCTTAAGGTGCTGGTCTGCCGGCCTGATCAGCTTGGTCCCGCAGCCGGACAGCATCACTCCGATCGCACAGAGATAAACGATGTTGCATGAACGCATGCTTTCCCCCTTCTTATATGCGCGGTAGCCTAACAGCTTTATACTTATTGCTCAATATGCTACAGCCAATATCTTATCAAAAGATGTAAGTCGACGTGGCGAAGGCTTTCTGGTAACGCACAGGCAGATCCTTGACCGCTTCGTGCGCCGCCTCAACCGATGGGTAGGCGCCATAGATCACGCGCATCCCGTTCTTGCCGCCGAGCTTGGCCGGAAGCAGGTAAATTTTAGAGAGTACGCCCAGCTTGTCCGCGCGTTGCAGGAACCCCTCGATACGTTCCGGGTTGACGAACTCGTTGTAATACAGCTGGATGCTGGCGACCGCTTTCTTCTGTGCGAGTAACTGTTTTCCGGCCTCAAGACGCTGATCGAACAGGATTGTTTGTTTGGCCGTGCTGTGGGCCGCCGGCACAGGCGGCGTGGTCGGGGCCGGTTTTACCGCCTTGGCTGCCTGGTCTCGTGCGGGGTTGGCAGCAGGCTTGGCAGGCGGCTTGACGGTGACTGGGAGAGGGGCTGTGGTTTGAACTGCCGCCACGGCAGAAACCGCCGCATGCGCATTGCCCGGCTGTGCAGCATCTGGCGCTGCAGCGGTGGGCGCAGTTGATGCAAGAGCGGCAGATTTGACCTGGGTATGTTGGGGGGATGTTTGTGGTTTGTCGAATATCCACCATGCCGCAAAACCCAGCAACAAGACTGCGGCAGCCGCGCCGCCCAACAGCAGCTTGTTGCCGAACCTTGAGGCGGAGGGGTTGAGTTCGCTGTCGCGCAATGCCGCCTGTACGTGCTCGGGTTTGATGTAGTAAGTGTCATCGACGAATGCGGCGAGCAGCGATTTGTCGGCGAGGATATTCACGCGGCGCATCAGCCCGTTGGAAGCGGAGGCGATAAGTTTGATTGCCCCCTGTGAGAATATATTCGGGCCGTGGTAGCCCGCGGCGCGCATCCGGAACATCAGGTAGTTTTCCAGGATGTTGCGCGACAGCGGTTGCATGTGAAAGTGGTGCGCGATGCGGTCCTTGAGTTGGCGCATGTTGGGTTGATCGAGCTTGGCGTTCAGTTCCGGTTGTCCGAACAGCACGATTTGCAAAAGTTTGGCATTGCCCACTTGCAGGTTGTACAGCAGCCGCAATTCTTCCAGCGTTTCCGGTGGCATCGCGTGCGCCTCGTCCACCAGCACGACAATGCGCTTGCCTTCGCGCGCTTTCTCCTCGAGCTTGTTCTGGATGTTCTGCATGATGATGCCGACCCGTTCGCCGTTGATGTTCAGGCCGAGTCCGTCCGCAATTGCATACAGCATTTCTTCGCGCGACAAGCTGGGGTTGGCCAGGTAGATCGCCTCAACGTGCTCCGGGAGTTTTTCCAGCAGCATCCGGCACAGCATGGTTTTGCCGCTGCCGACTTCGCCGCTGACCTTGATGATCCCTTCGACTTCGGAAATGGAATAGATCAGCGCGTCAAGAATCTCGCCGCGGTTGGCGCCGGAAAAAAAGAACACCGTGACCGGCGTGATTCTGAACGGTGGCTCGGAAAGTCCGAAGTGTTCTAAATACATGTTTTTATATCCTGTGCGTTGAGTTTTTCATGCGCGTCCATGCGGCTGTGCAATGTGGTGCGGTTGATGCCAAGCAACTTCGCGGCCTCGCTGATATTGCCCGCGGCCAGTTCCAGCGCGGCGGTAATATATTGGCTTTCATGCTCGCGCAGTTGTCGATCCAGGTTGAAATTACCCTGTTGCAGTTGTTGAATTATCGACGAGGAAGATACGCATGTTTGGCTTTGTGCGTTGGTTTCGAGAGGGTCAAACTCTTCCTGCAATTGTATCTTGTTGATCATCATGCCCGGAAATTTTGTGATCAGCCGGATCACGATGTTGCGCAGTTCCCGGGTGTTGCCGGGGAAACTGTATTGTTCCCAACTTTGCAGTGCATCCGGAAGCAGTTCGAAAGGTGGCTGCCCGATCTGACGGGAATAGTAGGCGCGGAAATGGTTCAGCAGGGCCAGTTTGTCCGTGCCCAGTTCGCGCAATGGCGGAACATTGATCGAGAACACGTTCAGGCGGTGGTAAAGGTCGCCGCGAAAGGTGCCTGCCCTGACCGCTTCGCGCAGGTTGCGATTGGTTGCAGCAATGATGCGAGCCCCGCTGATGCGCGTCGCGGTTTCTCCGACGCGTTGAAACTCGCCGTTTTCCAGCACGCGTAGCAGCTTGGTCTGGAGTTCCAGCGGCAGTTCGCCGATCTCGTCAAGAAACAGCGTGCCGGCAGATGCATCTTCAAAGAAACCCGATTGTGCGGTTACCGCGCCGGTAAAGGCTCCCTTGCAATAACCGAACAGGGTGGGCTCGATCAGGGTGGGGGGGATCGCGGCGCAGTTAAGCACTTTGAAAGGAGATTCGGGTTTGCCGGCCAGTTTCTGGAGTGCCGAGGCAACCAGTTCCTTGCCGCTACCCGACTCGCCTTCAATCAATACCGGGAAGGGAATTGCTGCATACATCACGATCTGGCTGCGCAGGGCTTGCATCACGGCAGTCTGACCGATGAGGCCGAGCAGATGATTGTCCTGATCGTTGTTGTCGGCTTTGTCCTGAACCCTCAGTGCGTCCTTGAGGTATTTTTTTATTTTTTCCGGTGCACAGGGTTTGGCAATGAAATCGACCGCCCCCAGCGCGCGCGCATGCCGCGCATTGCTTTGCCCGTCCTGGCCGGACAGCACGAATATCCTGATCATCGGAGAGTGCGCCAGAAGTTCGGCAATCAGGTGAAAGCCTTCATCGGGGCGGTGCGGTACCGGCGGCAGACCCAGATCAATCAATGCCAGTTGCGGGGCGCAGGACAATCTGCGCAGCAAATCGATCGCCGCAACGCGTGATTCGGCCTGGTGAACTTCAAAATCGTCGCAGAAAGAAACCGCCAATCCTTCGCGAATCAGCGGGTCATCATCAACAATTATCAGGCTGGGAAGTGCAGATAAGTTGTTCATTTATCTTTCTATAGAGATACTTGGCGTGTGCGGAGCATAACGGCAAGTGCCCGCAATCTCAATAGGGAAACGCAAGAATATTCACATCTTGGTCAATAAGTTGGGGATTATCGACCGAGTGGTTTAAAATGCGCGCATTGGATTTTCGGGTTTGAATATTGTCTTCTTCCACCTTGGTTGAAATTCGCGATCTGCATTTTGCCTACGATAAGCGCGCTGTTTTGAAGGGCATCAACATGACTTTCCCGAAAGGAAAGCTGGTTGCCATCATGGGCTTGAGCGGTTGCGGCAAGACCACACTGTTGCGCCATATCGGCGGGGTACTCAAACCGACCAGGGGTTATGTCAAGGTAAACGGGCAGATAATTCACGACCTGGATCGTGGCGCCCTGTATGCGATGCGGCGCAAGATGGGTATGCTGTTCCAGTTTGGCGCGTTGTTCACCGACATGACAGTCTATGACAATGTTGCGTTCCAGATGCGGGAACACACCGATCTTTCCGCGGAACAGATACACGATCTGGTGCTGATGAAATTGAATGCGGTCGGATTGCGCGGCACACAAAACCTGATGCCTTCCGAATTGTCTGGCGGTATGGCGCGGCGAATTGCATTGGCGCGAGCGGTGGCTCTCGACCCGATGTTGATCATGTACGACGAACCGTTTGCCGGGCTGGATCCGATTTCCATGACGGTTGTTGGCGACTTGATTCGCCGCCTGAATGATGCGCTGGGGGCAACTTCGATAATTGTGACCCACGATGTGCAGGAGTCCCTGAAGATAGTCGATTATGTTTACTTTATGGAGAATGGCGTGATTGTGGCAGAAGGGACGGCAGACGAAATTCGTGCTTCCGACAAGACGTTCGTGCATCAGTTTGTGCATGGCGAAATAGACGGCCCTATGCCGTTCCACTATCCCGGCGGCGATTACCGTCAGGATTTGAATTTGAGGACCTGACATCATGATGGCAGCATTTTTAGATGTGATCAGGGTGACCGGACACCGCTCGATTAACGCGGTATGGCGCATCGGCATGGCGACGCGCTTCTTTTTCCTCACCCTTTTGTATTCGGGCAACAGTTTTCGGCGTTTTCACCTGATCATCAAGGAGCTGTTTTCTACCGGTGTGCTGTCGCTGATCATCATCGTCGTGGCAGGCCTGTTCGTCGGGATGGTGCTGGGGCTGCAGGGCTATGAAACGCTCAAGCGCTACGGATCCGAATCGGCGTTGGGCAGCTTGGTGGCATTGAGCCTGGTGCGGGAACTGGGGCCGGTGGTGGCGGCATTGTTGTTTGCCAGTCGCGCCGGTTCTGCAATGACGGCCGAGATCGGGCTGATGAAAGCGACCGAGCAGATCTCCGCGATGGAAATGATGGCGGTCAACCCGATTGCCCGTATCGTCGCGCCGCGTTTCTGGGCCGGCGTGATCTCCATGCCTCTGTTGGCCGCCCTGTTCAGTGCGGCAGGAATTTTAGGCGGTTACTACGTCGGAGTGGTGCATATTGGCGTGGACAATGGTTCGTTCTGGTCGCAAATGCAGGCGGCGGTGGATTTTCGCCATGACATCCTGAATGGTGTACTCAAGAGTTTTGTGTTTGGGACAGTGGTGACCATTATCGCCCTGTTCGAAGGTTATGACGCACCGCAAACCGCGGAAGGGGTCTCCGGTGCGACCACGCGCACGGTGGTGACGTCTTCGCTGGCGATATTGATGCTCGATTTTGTGTTGACTGCAATCATGTTTAGGGGAAATTAGGAAATGGAACGGACTACGCTGGATCTTTGGGTGGGGGTATTCGTGGTGGCAGGCATCGCCGCGCTGACAATGCTGGCGCTGAAAGTCGGGAACCTGAGTACATACAATATGTCGGAGACCTACCAAGTGCATGCCTATTTCACCAATGTGGGCGGCTTGAAACCCGAGGCAGCAATCAAGAGTGCGGGCGTGCTGGTCGGTCGCGTGACGGGCATCACACTGGATACGCAACGCTATGAAGCCGATGTGGAAATGAGTCTGGACAAGCGTTATCAGTTTCCCAGGGATACCTTTGCAAAAATCCTGACGTCGGGTTTGCTGGGCGAACAATACATCGGGCTGGAGCCGGGCGGAGACAGCGCGATGCTCAAAAATGGGGATCAAGTCAAAATGACCCAGTCCGCTGTGGTGCTGGAAGACTTGATCAGCAAGTTCCTGTTTAGCAAGGCTACCGCACCCGCCAGCACAAAATAGTTTTAACCCACTAACGAGACAAGAACATGACTGCTTTGCAAAAAATTATTCTGGGCGCGTTGATGAGCTGCATCATTGGCGCAGCCCACGCCGAGGTGATTGCGCCCGACGTGCTGATTAAAAATACCGTGCGTGAAGTTACTGCCATCATCAAGCAGGACAAGGATATCCAGGCCGGCGACCAGAAGAAGATCATCGCGCTGGTGGACGCGAAGGTCCTGCCGCATTTCGATTTTCAGCGCATGACCCGGTTGGCGGTCGGCAGATACTGGCGCACCGCTGCTCCCGAGCAGCAACAGGCTTTGGTTACGGAATTCCGCGATTTACTGGTGCGCACCTATACCAAGGTGTTTACGGTGTATCGAGACCAAACGATTGATGTGAAACCCCTCAGAATGGCGACCGGTGATACCGAGGTAACCGTCAGTACCGTGATCAGCAAGCCGGGCTCACAAGCGACTTCGGTGGATTATGAAATGGAGAAGGCCGCAGACGGATGGAAAGTATTCGATATATCTGTTGAAGGGGTCAGCATGGTAATGAGCTATCGCGGCACGTTCGCATCGGAAATTCAGCAGAATGGTATCGACGGTTTGATCAAGACACTTTCCGCCAAAAACGCCAGCGATGCGGGCGGCAATGTGGTAAATGCGGGGGCAAAGTGATCAAGCGCGAGGGCGAGTGGATGATGGTGCAGGGCAGCCTGAACATTGCAACCGTTCCGGCATTGTTCGAGGAGGGGCTGCAGCATCTGGCCAGCGACGATTTTCAGGTTGATTTCTCCGGGGCCGACTCCGTTGATTCGGCGGCGGTCAGTTTGCTGCTGGGCTGGAACAGGGCTGCCCGGAAATTGCAGCATGAGTTGCGTGTGAAAGGTTTGCCTGAAGAATTGCTGAGCTTGGCCCGTTTGTACGGCGTTGCAGAGTTTCTCCCGCAACAATCCGATTGAGTCCTTTGCGCGGGCGGCACCTTCGGTGTTGCGCGCATCTCTCACCGCTTTTTAGTATCATGAGTATCCTTGGTGACGGGTGGCGGGCTGCCCTTAGCCGGCTTTTTTCGACTTTAATGAATGGTGGAATTGTTTATGGTCACCCCGGAAAGTATTCAACAAAACATCGCGCAAGGCATGGCGACCGAACATTTGCATGTGGTGGGAGATGGTCAGCACTTTGAGGCTGTGGTGGTCAGCGAGGCGTTTGCAGGGAAGAGCCGGGTGCAACGCCACCAGATGGTTTACCAGACACTGGGTGACCGGATGCGCGCCGAGATTCATGCGCTTTCGATGAAGACATTGACGCCGCAAGAGTGGCAAAGCCAGCAATAAGCAATGCAAAAATTAGCGATTCTCGGCGGCAACCGCCTCAACGGTGAGGTGCGGATATCCGGCGCGAAAAATGCGGCACTGCCGATACTGTGCGCGAGTCTGTTGACCAGCGATACCCTGCAACTGGATAACGTGCCCGACCTGAACGATATCGGCACGATGCGCAGCCTGCTGCAACAAATGGGTGTTTCAATTGCGGTCGACGGCAACCGTATGGAATTGTGCGCGGCGCATGTCGACAAGCTCGAGGCGCCTTATGAAATGGTGAAAACCATGCGTGCCGCGATCCTGGTGTTGGGGCCGCTGGTGGCGCGTTTCGGGGAAGCACGGGTTTCCTTGCCGGGCGGTTGCGCCATCGGTTCACGTCCGGTCGATTTGCATATCAAAGGGTTGCAGGCGATGGGCGCCGAGATCAATATCGAGCACGGTTACATCCATGCCCGGGTAGCCCATCGCATGGGGTCGAAACGTTTGCAGGGCGCGCGGATTTTTTTCGATCTGGTCAGCGTCACCGGCACGGAAAACCTGATGATGGCGGCAGCGCTGGCCGACGGTGTGACAGTGCTGGAAAACGCGGCGCGCGAACCGGAAGTGGTGGACTTGGCAAATTGCCTGATTGCGATGGGCGCAAAGATTGAAGGGGCGGGCAGCGATACCATCAGCATCACTGGCGTGGAAAAATTGCACGGTGCCAGCCATCGCATCATGCCTGACCGCATCGAGAGCGGCACTTTCCTGGTCGCGGCGGCGGCAGCGGGCGGCGATATCACGCTGACCGGCGCACGCGCCGATATTCTCGAAAATGTGCTTGAGAAATTGCAGGAAGCCGGTGCCGCCATAAAAGTAGCGGACAACACGATCAACCTTAAAATGGGCCGTCGCCCCAGGGCGGTCAATGTCCGTACTGCGCCTTACCCGGCATTCCCAACCGATATGCAGGCACAATTCATGGCAATGAATACCATTGCCGATGGCAGCGCGATGGTGGTCGAAACAATCTTCGAGAACCGCTTCATGCACGTGCAGGAGTTGCGCCGCCTGGGCGCGCAGATTGATGTCGAAGGCAATACCGCGGTGATCAGGGGTTGCGCCGAACTGCAGGGGGCAACGATCATGGCGACCGATTTGCGCGCCTCGGCGTGCCTGGTTATCGCCGGTTTGGCGGCCCAGGGCGAAACCATTGTGGATCGAATTTACCATCTGGATCGCGGCTACGAACACATAGAAGCGAAGCTGTCGGCGCTGGGCGCGAATATCAGGAGGATTTAGCAGATCGGCCCGGAACCGGCAGACCCGGACAGCGCGGCTGCTTGCTGCAACGCTGGTTTCGATATTCGTTTTCGGTGGATATTATCGGCGCAGGCACATATGAATCGTGCAAACTTTTAGTTGTCAGGCAGTGTAAAGCGAGTGTGACATGAAGGAAATTACCGTAATCTGCGTTTCATACAAGAGGTATAAAAACATACCCGTGCTGATTCACTCCTTTCTTGCGCAATCGTTGCAGAACTTCAAGCTGCTGGTACTGCATGATGGCTATGACGCCGAAATGGAAGGCATCCTTCGGGATTTCAGGAACAAGTACCCGGATATGTTCGACTACCGGTTTTCCGATGTCCGCTTTAATGATTATGGCCACTCATTGCGGGACATGGGAATCAGGATGCTGGATACGGAATATGTTCTGATAACCAACGACGACAACTATTATTGCCCCAGGTTTCTCGAGTATATGTTCATGCCGATTCATGCGGAACCCACTACTCCGGACATTGTGCTTTGCGACATGATTCACTCGCACAATAATCCCGGCGGGCGGCCTCAAGGGCCTTACAATTTGTTCAAGACGACGCCGAACAGGCTTTCCATTGACATCGGATGCTTTATTGCAAAAAGCGAATTGGCAAAAATAGCCGGGTTCAGGGACAAGACGCACGATGGCGATGCGACCTACTTCGAGGATCTGGTCAGGGCGGCGGTGACACCCAGAATCATCAAAATCGATCACGTATTGTTCGTGCATAATTAGGAGCGGGCAACATCAGTTCGCCCTATCCATGCCGCATGAATTTTAATTCATAAGCCTGGCTTCTGATTGCTACCCTGTCCCGAAAGCGGGTGTTGATTTCGGGGTGATCGCGCCAACAGGCTCATCAATGCTGCATTTGCGTTAGAATGTGCATCTTTTACAAGCGCTTGAATCCGATGACCATCACCATCGCCCTGTCCAAGGGACGCATCTTCGAAGAGACCATGCCGTTGCTGAACGCGGCCGGCATCAGTGCCCTCGAGGATCCCGAATCCTCCCGCAAGCTGATCCTGTCGACCAATCGCGCCGATGTGCGCCTGATTATCGTGCGCGCCAGCGATGTGCCGACCTATGTGCAATACGGCGCGGCGGACATCGGTGTGGCGGGCAAGGATGTGCTGGAAGAACACGGCGGAACCGGCCTGTACCAGCCGCTGGACCTGAACATCGCGCGCTGCCGCATGATGGTCGCGGTGCGCGATGATTTCGATTATGAATCCGCCGTGCGCCAGGGTGCCCGGCTGCGCGTGGCAACAAAATATGTGCAAACGGCCAGGGCTCACTTCGCCGCAAAAGGCGTGCATGTGGACCTGATCAAACTGTACGGCTCGATGGAACTGGCACCGCTGGTGGGTCTGTCCGATGCGATCGTGGACCTGGTCAGCAGCGGCAACACGCTCAAGGCGAATCATCTCAAGGCGGTCGAACATATTGCGGACATATCATCGCGCCTGGTGGTGAACCAGGCCGCACTAAAATTGAAATACGATGCGATCCAGCCGATGCTGGACGCTTTTGCGAAAGCTATCGTTAAATGAACATCAGACAACTTTCCAGTCGTGCGACCGGGTTCAATGAGGAGTTGACCAGGCTATTGGCCTTCGAGGAAACGGCGGATGAAAAGCTCGAAGCGACCGTCGCCGGAATCCTCGCGGACGTGCGCAGGCGCGGCGATGCGGCAGTGCTGGAGTACACGCGCAAGTTTGATCGTCTGCCGCTGGCCGATGCTGCCGGAATGGAGTTGTCACGCGCTGAATTGGGCATCGCGTTCGACGGACTGCCGGCGGAACAGCGCAGTGCGCTGGAACAAGCCGCGCAGCGCGTCACCGATTATCACCACAAGCAGGTGCAGTCTTCGTGGAGTTACACCGATGCCGACGGCACGCTGCTCGGCCAGCAGGTGACCCCGCTGGATCGTGTCGGTCTGTACGTGCCGGGCGGCAAGGCGGCTTATCCGTCCTCGGTATTGATGAACGCGCTGCCCGCCAAGGTGGCCGGTGTGGCCGAACTCATTATGGTCGTGCCGACTCCCGACGGCGTGAAGAACCAGCTGGTGCTGGCAGCGGCCTGGCTTGCCGGTGTGGATCGCGTGTTCTGCATCGGCGGCGCGCAGGCGGTGGCCGCGCTGGCCTACGGCACGGCGACCATTCCTAAAGTGGACAAGATCGTCGGTCCCGGCAACGCGTACGTCGCGGCCGCGAAACGCCGTGTGTTCGGCGTGTGCGGCATCGACATGATCGCGGGGCCGTCGGAAATCCTGGTGATCTGCGACGGACAGACCGATCCCGACTGGATCGCGATGGATCTTTTTTCGCAGGCCGAGCATGACGAATTGGCGCAGGCCATCCTGCTTTCTCCGGATGAAAAATTCATCGCGGCGGTGGCGCAAAGCGCGACGCGCCAATTGGAACAGATGCCGCGCCGCGACATCATCCGGACCGCGCTGGAAAACCGCGGTGCATTGATCCATGTTGCCGATCTGGAAGAGGCCTGCGTCATCAGCAATCGCATCGCTCCGGAGCATCTGGAATTGTCGATTGCCGATCCGCAAGCATGGCTGCCAAAATTGAAACATGCCGGCGCGATTTTCATGGGCCGTTACACATCCGAGGCGCTGGGCGATTACTGCGCCGGACCGAACCACGTCCTGCCCACTTCCGGCACGGCGCGTTTTTCGTCTCCGTTGGGGGTGTACGACTTCCAGAAACGCAGCAGCCTGATCCAGGTTTCCGCAGCCGGTGCGCAAAAGCTCGGCGACATTGCTGCCACCCTGGCGTTTGGTGAAGGGTTGCAGGCACATGCGCAATCCGCGTTATTCAGGAAAGGTTGAGGTAATTTCTGCAGAACCGGCCAGCCGGGAGTCCCGAACTCACGCGTTATGAATTTTCCACCCGCCGATACAGCCGGTAGCGCTCGTCCTTGTCGCCCTTGCGGTTGCCCTCCCAGATTTTTCTCCAGTGCCTTTCGTTGAGCAGCGGCCTGGATAATCTGTTGCCCTGGATCAGGCGCAAATCACATCGATGTTTGTAATCGTGAAGCGTGAGGATATTGCCGAAATAGTACAGCATCGCGCGTTGTCCCTCGCCTATCATTTCCCCGGCAATACATTGGTAGTGTTTGGGCATGGACTGTTTCAGCGAGGCAACCATGCCGCGATAGCTTTTGCCGCTGTTCAGCCAGGGTAGCCACAGGGTCATCGCGAGTATCCAGACCAGGGTGACGCCGGCTGCCCAATTCAAAGTTGCACGGCGCATCGAACGTCCGACACGCCATACGATCACGATCCACAATACCGTGGCGATGATGGCGATTGCAAACGGAACGGTATGCAGCTCCGGTTGGAAGCCGGGCTGAAAATCTTCCAGCCAGTGCGTAATTTTCGCATTGTTGTCGAGCAGTAAACCGGCCCAGCCCCACCACATCAGGATGGCAAGCAGTGCAAAAGTCATGATCCCGAACCAGTCCAGCGCGTTGGCCGCTCCGCGTTTCAGCGAGGACAGCGAGGCGGTTGCCAGCAGCGTGATCGGCAGCAGCATCGGCAAAGCGAACAACTCGGCAGTGCTGGCTGCGAGGCTGAGGGTGATCAACATCACCACGAAGCAGACCAGGGGTAATTGCAAGTCGTCGCGTTGTGCAAAGCGCTTGCGCGACTTCCATACTACCCATGCCGCAAGCGGCAGGGCCGGCCATGCCAGCCATGGCAAGTTTTCAAGATAGTACAGGGCGTCCTTGCCGGGACCGGATTTCGCATGCTTGATCCAGTTGCCGATGTTGTGTATCCAGGCCCAGTCAGCGAACAATCGCGGCGAATGCTGATACAGCAGAAGCGGCCAGATGGTCAGCCACGGCAAGGCAAACAGGAAGGCGATAGCAAGGCTAAGGTAATAGTTCCGCGTGCGCCAGTTCTGGAAAAATAACGGCAAGCCTGCCGCGGTCAGCACGAGAAATATCGGGGAGATAAAGCCCTTGGACATGAAACCGATGCCCGCGCCGGTACCGATCAAGATGCCCGCCCGCCAGTACTTTTCCTTGCTGAGCGCAAACCCGAACAGCATCATCGCGCAACCGGTCAGCAGGGCAAGATCGGTGACCATCTGGTGCGCGCGTACCAGCATGCCGAGACAGCCGATCAGAATAATCGCCGCAGCCCAGCCGCGATTTTCTCCATACAGCTTGCGCCCGGCCAGGCCGATGAACAACAGGGTCAGCGCGGTATAAAATCCACTGGCAATGCGCGCACCGTCGTGTAACGGAAGTGCCGGCGAAAACAGCTTGGCAAACAGCGCAGCGGTCCAGTAATACAGTGGCGGCTTGTCCATGAAAGGCTCGCCAGCCAGCGTGGGTACCAGCCAATCACCGTTATGCAGCATCGAATAGATAACCCCGAAGCTGAAAGCATCATCCGGCTTCCAGGGATCGTGCCCGATCAGCCCGGTACCCACCCAAACCAGGCAAAGTAACCCGAGCAGCACCGCTTTGGCGGGAGTGATCGGGTTGGGGTCGGTAGGTTTGATGAAGTACATACGTCAGATTCCCTGATTCCGATGCGTCATGGCCGGAGTGGAATGGCTGCAAATGAAAAAGGCAGCTAACGCTGCCTTGTTTTGGAACCGCCGCGCAAAGTTCCGCTTGGGAGTATTGCCATTCCGTTGGGCAACCAGCAAAGGATTGCCCACGGATGACGGCTAGGCTGAAGCCTTGGTGCCGTATTTCTGGCGGAACTTGTCGATGCGGCCTGCGGTATCGACAATCTTCTGCGTGCCGGTATAGAAGGGATGGCATTCGGAACAGACTTCAACGTGCAGGGCCGGCTTGCCCATCACGGACTTGGTCTTGAAGCTGTTGCCGCAACTGCAGGTCACGGTGATTTCCTTGTAATCCGGGTGGATGTTTGCTTTCATGGTTTTTCCTTGCGATTAGTTTAGTGCGGCGGGTGTACGCACTCGGGTATTGCATAAGGGCGCGCATTATCCATGAAAATAGGGGGTTGCGCAAATTGTTATCTGCAACTGCAGCACCGGGTGATGCGGTGTCAAACTGAAGGCCGAGGTCGGGAGTCGCGAAGCGACAAATGCCGGATACATTACCGTTATTCAGCCCCGTGTCAGGCTCTGGTTCTGACGGCCTGAATCACATACACTCTGCTTCGTGTTTGAAACAATCAGGAAATGAATAATATATGCCTACGCTGAGTCGCAATGATTACAGAACGCTGGTACTGGCTGCCTTGGGCGGCGCACTCGAGTTCTACGATTTCGTCATCTTCGTGTTTTTTGCTGTCGTGATCGGTCAGCTGTTTTTCCCGCCAGACATGCCGGACTGGTTGCGCCAGTTGCAGACCTTCGGCATTTTTGCCGCAGGTTACCTGGCCCGCCCGCTGGGCGGTATCGTGATGGCGCATTTCGGTGATCTGCTCGGGCGCAAGCGCATGTTCATGCTGAGCATATTCCTGATGGCCGTTCCGACCATGGCGATCGGTTTGTTGCCGACCTATGCCGTGATCGGCATCTGGGCGCCGCTGTTGCTGCTTGCCATGCGCGTGCTGCAGGGCGCGGCGATCGGTGGGGAGGTGCCGGGTGCATGGGTGTTTGTCTCGGAACATGTTCCTGCGCGCCATGTCGGTTTTGCCTGCGGTACGCTGACTGCCGGACTGACCGGCGGAATCCTGCTCGGATCACTGATGGCGACTGCGATCCACAAAATTTATTCGCCTGCCGAATTGCTCAGCGAAGGCTGGCGTTTGCCGTTCATCATCGGCGGACTGTTTGGTTTGCTTTCTGCATGGTTGCGCCAGTGGCTGCATGAAACGCCGGTTTTCAGGGAGATGCAGGCACAGCAGGCATTGGCGGATGAGTTGCCGCTGAAGACGGTGATACGCGAACATCGACCCGCGGTGATCCTGACCATGCTGATGACCTGGTTGCTGTCCGCCGCGATCGTGGTGATGATCCTGATGACCCCGCCGCTGGTGCAAAAGCTCTATGGCATTCCTGCCGCTGTCGCCTTGCAGGCGAACAGTATCGCGACGCTGTTCCTGAGTCTCGGTTGCGTGGTTTTCGGGATGTTGGCCGATCGTTATGGGGCGGGGCGGGTGCTGATGATCGGTTGTGCCATGCTGGGCATCACCTCGGGACTGTTTTATCAGCAGATGTCGGTCGCACCACAGAACATCAATGGCCTGTATGCCTTGTGCGGGTTCTTTGTCGGCGTGATCGGCGTGGTGCCGAGTGTCGCGGTCAAGGCATTCCCGCCGGCGGTGCGGTTTTCCGGATTATCGTTTTCATATAATGTCGCCTATGCGGTGTTCGGCGGACTGACACCGGTGGCCGTCAGTATGCTGCTCCCGCTCGACCGGCTGGCGCCCGCGCATTATGTTGAAGCGTTAAGCGCGGTAGGCGTATTGATCGGACTATATTTATGGCGCATAAACAAAGCGGTGAGATTCGCATAAAAGTTTTATGCGACAATGCGCGCCGCGAGAATTGCGTGCCGGATTAAATTATAAGTTGCCAAGTGCGCTAGCACTGTTCAGGATAAAAAGTGTTTATAGAAAACCTCAAACAATTACTTGCGGCAGACATGGCCGCGGTGGATCATGTGATACGCGCACGTTTGCATTCGGAAGTGCTGCTGGTCAATCAGGTTGGCGAATACATCATCAACGGCGGCGGCAAGCGCTTGCGTCCGGCGCTGGTGGTGCTGTCGGCCGATGCCCTCGGTTACCGGGGCAGGCAGCATCACGATCTGGCGGCAGTGGTGGAGTTCATCCACACCGCGACGCTGCTGCACGATGACGTGGTGGATGAATCCGAGTTGCGCCGCGGCCGGGCGACCGCCAGCGCGCTGTTCGGCAATGCGGCCAGCGTGCTGGTCGGCGATTTCCTGTATTCGCGCGCATTCCAGATGATGGTCGAGGTGGGCGAAATGCGCGTGATGCAGACGCTGGCCGATGCCACCAATGTCATCGCCGAGGGCGAGGTGCTGCAGTTGCTCAATTGTCACGATGCCGATGTCGATGCCGCCAATTACATGCGCGTGATCCATTGCAAGACTGCCAAGCTGTTCGAGGCGGCGATGCGCCTCGGCGCGATCCTGGGCAAGGTTGGTGCACAGGAAGAGCAGGCCGTTGCGGAGTATGGTATGCATCTCGGCACCGCATTCCAGTTGGTGGATGATGTGCTGGATTATTCCGCCGACGAACTGCAAACCGGCAAGCATCTCGGCGACGATCTTGCCGAGGGCAAACCCACCCTGCCGCTGATCTATGCTATGCAACACGGCTCGGCAGCACAGGCGGCCGTGGTGCGCGGCGCGATTGAACAGGGAGATGTGGAAAAATTTGTTGAAGTACTACAGATTATCCGTGCCACCGGGGCGCTGGACTTCACCCGCCAGCAAGCGATGCGCGAAGCCGAATCGGCATGTGCCGCGATCGCCGGTCTGGCGGATTCTAAATACAAGCAATGTTTGCTAGAATTGGCGGAGTTTGCCGCGACACGGCAATTCTAGAATTTCGGTTTACAGGATGCCGACGAAAACCGCTGCTGGTTTTGGCGGAATCCAAACGGGGTGTAGCTCAGCCTGGTAGAGTACTGCGTTCGGGACGCAGGAGTCGGAGGTTCGAATCCTCTCACCCCGACCAATTAAATTGGTCCTTTCAATTTCCCAGTTGAAGCTCGAAATGCCGATGCCTATTGGCGTTCGTTAGATTGGCATTTCTTGCAATTCGGTGCAATTTCTCTTCTTCGTACTATTCAATCTGTCCGGAGATTTGTTCCGTGCCCATTTCGTGCCCATTCCGTGCCCAAGAAAATAGGAGCAATTTCGCAATCATGGTTTTCTGACTACTGCGTTTGGTGCCTGAAACGAATCTAAGCCATTATTCGTATATATAGAGTATCGTACAGGGCGGTATTGTTTAATGCTTTTGCCAACAGGAAAAATTAAGGGGTTTTAAAAGACGGCGCGCCTGAGCTTTAACGTTAAGCGTCATTCCTGCAACATTTACAGGACAAATTGAGGTTACGATGTTTATCGCAATGAACAGATTCAAAATTAAACCCGGCTGCGAACAAGACTTTGTTGATGTCTGGAAAGGCCGTGATTCATTTCTCCATACCGTTCCAGGCTTTAAGGAGTTTCATCTTTTACAAGGGCCAAGCAACAACGACTTCACGCTGTTCTCTTCCCACGCCACATGGGAGTCACGCGACGATTTCGAGGCATGGACAAAATCCGAAGCATTCAGGAAAGCACATGCAAGTGCCGGCAGTCGAAAAGATATTTACATGGGCCCGCCACAACTCGAATGCTTTGAGGTTGTTTTATAGAGACTGCTTCAATGTGGTGCAAGGATCAGCAGCACCCGATACGGGCCGTGCGCGCCCAGCGTGACAGTCTGTTCGATATCGGCGGTGCGCGATGGGCCCGAGATGAAATTGACCGCGCGCGGCGGCTGTTTGCGTTCCTTGCGCAGCAGATCCCAGGCATCTTCCATCGTGGCGACGATACGACGCGGATCCAGTACGGCCACATGGGTTTCCGGTAGCAGGCTGGTGGTTGCGGGCGTTTCCGCTCCCGACAGCATCATCAATGTGCCGGTTTCGGCAATGGCGCAAAAAGCGCCCGTTACGCCGACCAGGTCATGGTTGGTAGCAGGATGGGATTGCATTTCCAGACCTGCTGCCTGCCACGGCAATTGGGCAACAGACGGCCAGCATACGCCGCGCATCGGCAGCTTTCTTTCGTCCAGATAGCGTGCCAGCAGGGCAGGCACTTTCATCCTGTCGTTTGACTCAATGACATCGCTGGACAGTGTGAGTGCCCGTTCCCTGAAGCATGCGACCAGATCATCCGGAGGCGGCGGCAGCGGTCCGCGCGGGTGCTGTGCAAGGTGGCTGCCTATTGTTTCCACATGCGCGCCGGTTGTTTGACGTGCCTGGGCGGTGCGTATCCTGCCGAGTATCCTGTCGCGCGCGTTCATTTGCGTTTTCCTTGCCGGTACAGCTCACGGAAAGTCCGGCCTGCCGGTGCCGGAAAATCGCGGCCATCGGTCCAGCCCGATGCGCCGGGGAGACTGTGCAGCAATTTATCCTTGCCGCCGAGCACGCTCATGAAGCGCACGCCGATCCTGGTCGTCAGCGCATATATCGCGGGATGCAGCGCCAACCAGGCCCATGCTTTGAGCATGAAGGTTTCCTGGCGTGACTTCATGCCGCGCTCCATTTGTTTCTCGCGCAATTTGCGCAGCAGATCCGGCAACGGGATCTTCACCGGGCAGACCACCGCGCAGGCACCGCACAGGGTAGACGCATTGGGCAGGTCCGGTGATTTCTCCAGGCCACCCAGCAGCGGCGTGAGTATCGAGCCCATCGGGCCGGGATACACCCAGCCATACGCATGCCCGCCGATGTTCTGGTACACCGGGCAATGGTTCATGCACGCACCGCAGCGTATGCAGCGCAGCATCTCCTGCATCTCGCTGCCGACTACGCTGCTGCGGCCATTGTCGAGCAGGATGATGTGGAAATGTTCCGGGCCGTCATGGTCTTCGGCGTTTTTGTTTCCGGTTAGTACGGACACGTAGTTGGTGATCGACTGTCCGGTGGCGGAACGGGGCAGCAGGCGCACCAGCGTGGTCACGTCTTCCAGCGTCGGCACCACTTTTTCGATGCCGGTGATCGCGACGTGCACGCGCGGCAGCGTGGTCACCAACCGCCCGTTACCCTCATTGGTAACGATCAGTACCGAGCCGGTTTCCGCCACCAGAAAATTGCCGCCGGAGATTCCCATGTCCGCGTTGAGGAATGCGGGACGGAGCACCTCGCGCGCCTCGCGGCACAGCTCGGCGATGCCGGTCTTGCGCGGCAACTGGTGTTTCTCCGCGAACAGGTCCGATATCTCTTCCTTGTTCTTGTGCACCACCGGCGCAACGATATGCGACGGCGCTTCGTGGGCGAGTTGCAGGATATATTCGCCCAGATCGGTTTCCATCACCTTGACGCCGGCCAGTTCCAGCGCATCGTTCAGTCCGCACTCTTCGCTGACCATGGACTTGGACTTGGCTGCCGTTTTTACGCCGTGCTGCGCGGCGATTTCGGCAACGATGCGGTTCACGTCCTCGCCGGTCTCGGCCCAGTGCACGATCGCGCCGCGCGCGGTGGCCTGTTGTTCGAAATGCAGCAGCCAGTGTTCGAGATCATTCAGCACGCGGTCGCGTATTGCTGCCGCCGCGGTGCGCGTCGCGGGCAGGTCGTCTATCTCGCCGATGACCGCCGCGCGGCCCTCGACAAAGCGAGACTGCAGTCGCGACAGCGCGCCCTGCAGCTTGACGTCGGCCAGCTTGACGGTGACTTGTTTCTTGAATTGGAGGGAAGTATTTTTCATAGTGCTAGAAAAAACATGTGGCCACATAACCGGCGACTTGGCTGGCGTCTTTTGGCAGCTTAGTCGAATGGCTAGTAGTTGCAACAGAGGACACAGAGAAAGACAATTGCATTCTGTTGACAGCAATCTCGCCTGATAGGCGAGCATTAAAAATATGAGCTATCCGCTTCATCTCTGAGTCCTCTGTGATCTCTGTGGCTTGAATTAAGATTTTTATGGGAATTCCTTATCCAGGCCGGACAGCACTTCTGCCACATGCAGCACGCGGGTGCTGTGGTCGCCGTTGCGGCGCAAGCGGCCTTCGATATTCAACAGGCAGCCGAGGTCGCCGCCGACGATGGTGTTGGCGGCGGTTGCGCTGATATGCTGGCATTTGTTGTCGGCCATGCGTGTCGACAATTCACCGTACTTGACCGAGAAGGTGCCGCCAAAACCGCAGCAGGTGGTCGATTCCACCATCTCGTGCACGGTCACACCGGGCATCGTTGCCAGCAGTGCGCGCGGTTGTTTGTAGACATCGAGTTCGCGCAATCCGGAGCATGAGTCATGGTAGGTGAGCGTACCTTTGAAATTACCGGGTGCTTTTTCGAGTTTGGCGATCTTGGCCAGGAAGTCGGTCAGCTCGAAGGTGCGCCGGCCCAGGGCGGTGAATCTGGCCAGCATGGCGGGGTCGTCGCGAAAAAGATCGGGGTAATGCACGCGTATCATCCCGGCGCAGGAGCCGGAAGGCAGGACCACATAGTCGAATGCTTCGAATTCGGCAAGGACCTTCAGCGCCATCGCCTCGGCGGATTTGCGGTCGCCCGAGTTGTAACCGGGTTGACCGCAACAGGTTTGCTGCTCGGGAACGACGACCTCGCAGCCGGCCGCTTCCAGCAACTTGATTGCGGCAAAGCCGATGCGCGGACGCATGGAATCAACCAGGCAAGTGACAAACAATCCTATGCGCATCGATTTTCCCCAGACGGGTTATTTTAATAAGACGCGATTCTAACCCCGTCCGGAGTAATACTTGGACTGAAGTGATGCAATATTGTGACAATCGACACGATTCCATCAACCGTACCCCTGTCCGATCCGGATTTTGAACCCGCTGATTGATCCGATGAAACGAGAAGCGCCGCGACAATGTCGCGGCGCTTCTGATGAAACGGATGAAGCCGACCCGGTGGGGCCGACCCGGCCGTTAGGCCGTCTGCAGGAGAGCTTCCGCGACGACCACATTTTTCCCGTCGATCATTTTCTTGCGCATCGGACAGATCACGAACCTGGCCAGTATTGCGGCCGTGATGCTCATGATCGCGGCGGCCCAGAGTACCGCCACCCAGCTGCCGGTGGATGCCTTGAGCACGCTGGCCAGGGGCACCAGCAGCGAGGCCGTGCCCTTGGCGGTGTACAGAAAGCCGAAGTTGGCAGCGGCATACTTTGTGCCGAAGGTATCGCCGCTGACCGCTGGGAAGATGGAGAAGATTTCGCCCCAGCACAGGAAGATCATCGGCGCAAAGATCATGAAGCCGAGCGGAGTGTGACCGAACTGCATCAGGCCCAGGATCGCGATGCCCTCACCCGTGAATACCAGCAGCATGGTGTTCTCGCGGCCAAGTTTGTCGGAGATCCAGCCGGTCAGCGGGCGGGTGAAACCATTGCACAGGTTGTCCAGCACCAGAACCAGGGTCAGCAGTGGCATGGTCGAGCCGAATACATCCAACGGCAGTCCCGCGACGCCGTAGTCCTTGGCGATCGGAGCGACCTGTGCCGCGGCCATGAGGCCGCCGGCGGCGACCAGCACGAAGCAGACATAGAGCAGCCAGAACACCGGAGTCTTCAGCATCTCCCTGGACGTGTAGTTGTGATGGGCCAGGGGATTGACCTTGCTGACGGCTGCGGCGGCTGCCTTGAGCGGCGCACGGACGAGGAACAGCGCCAGCACCAGGATCACCGCGCCCTGGAGCAGACCGAAGGTGAAGAAGGCCTGCTGGTAGCCGCCGGTTTTCACCATGTTGGAGATCGGAATGACGGTGATCGCCGCGCCGGCGCCGAATCCGGCAGCCGTCAGGCCGGCGGCCAGGCCGCGCTTGTCCGGAAACAGTTTCAGCGCGTTGCCCACACAGGTACCGTAGACGCAACCGGCGCCGACGCCACCGACAACCGCCGCGAAGTACAGCAATTCCAGGGAGTCTGCCATCGAATTCAGAACCCAGGAAGCCGCCACCAGGACGGCGCCAAACATCACGACGGGGCGGGGACCGAATTTATCCATCGCCCATCCTTCCACCGGCACCAGCCAGGTTTCGGTCAATACAAAAACGGAAAAGGCGACCTGAATGGCCGCCTTGGTCCAACCCATCTTGTCGTGCATGGGATTCACGAACAAGGTCCAGCCGTACTGCAAGTTGGCAATCATCGCCATACAGATGATGCCCAGTACCAGCTGGACCCAACGATTGCTTGTCTTTGCACTATGGTTATCGCTGCCTGCAACAGTATCACTCTGAGTACTCATGACTACTCCTCCCTGAAGTATTTAAAGTTATGCTCGCCAGTGTTATGCCACGCTTTCTTTTTTTATCACCCTCCGCTCTCTAACCCGATACTCAATTTCGCTCTAAATTTGCGCAATTGTGCCGCAGCTTATAACTTAGATATGGTGGTTCGTCAATCAAGTTTTTTTCGCATCAAAACTGTTGAAAAACCCTGTAGCTACAGGGGGATACCAATGTCCTTTTGCGGTTTCACAAGTCAGCGCAGATCCTGGCCCAGCTGCCTTCCGTAACGCCGCGGACAGCAGGGCACATTCGAATTGTCTGGCTTGGTACGCCGCTCGGTTAAACTTCAATTTGCATTTCTCACGGCCAATATTCTTGACCGCAATAGGGTTATTCGTCCGGCATAATTTTTGTGCCGATCCGGCTGGGGCAGCGAATCTGAACGCCATGGTTTTTTTTTCGAGGCCGTGATATATAGTCTTGCCCCCGATACGAGTGATCAAACAATTGGGTAAATGTATTTCGGCGATTTTTCGGTTATGTGTACCAAGTCATGGCGGCACAAGGTCAATGCGGGGTTCAAAAGTGCGCCGGTTAATAATTGATAACGCCCAACGCGTTTAGACAAGTTGTCCAGGTAAACATATGGCACAGTGGATTGCGTTTTCCCATAAAGGCAAGCCGGGATTCGGCCAGGTCGTCGGTGACCGGGTGATGGTTTACGAGGGGGAAATGTTTGCCGGGCCCCGCAGTTCGGGAACAGAAATCGCGCTGACCGAGGTAAGTTTCGAGCTGCCCTGCCGTCCGGGCAAGTTCATTGCTTTATGGAACAACTACCATGCGCAGGCGGCCAAGCAGAATCTGGCAATTCCCGCCGAGCCGCTGTATTTCATCAAAACATCCAACAGCTACTGCGCGCACGAACATACTGTGCCGAAACCCGTCGGTTACGAGGGGAGGGTGGTTTACGAGGGCGAACTGGGTATTGTGATCGGCTTGCGATGCAAGAATGCGAATGAGGCCGAGGCCGCGCAGGCGATATTCGGCTATACCTGCATCAACGACATCACCGCGCTGGACCTGATCGCAAAAGACCCGTCGTTCGCGCAATGGACCAGGGCCAAATGCTTCGACGGTTTCGGGGTCATGGGTCCGGTTATCGCAACAGGTCTCGACTGGAAATCCCTGCACGTCAGGACCCTGCTCAACGGCAGGGAACGCCAGAACTACCCGTGCAGCGACATGATTTTTTCTCCCGAACAAATTGTATCCGCGCTGAGCCGGGACATGACACTGGAACCCGGGGACGTGATCGCCTGCGGGACTTCGCTGGGCGTGTTGCCGATGAAGCCGGGAGCGGTAGTCGAAGTGCTTGTCGAGGGTATCGGGATGCTGCGCAACATATATGGGGAGCAGGCCGCGATTTAATATTTCATTACTAAAACTTACAAAAGATAACAACCATGAAAATATGTATTGTAGGTGCGGGTGCCATAGGGGGGATGCTCGGCGTCAAGCTGGCGCTGAGCGGGAACGAGGTGACGTTGATCTTGCGCGGTGCCAATCTGGCTGCCGTGCAGCAAAATGGCCTGAGGCTGATAGAGGAAGACGGCAATGAGCTTGTTGCGCAGCCGATCAGGGCCACATCGGTGATCGCGGAAGCAGGTGTTCAGGATGTGGTGATCCTGACACTCAAGGCACATCAGGTTGCTGCCATTGCCGCCGAGCTGCCGGCGCTGATGCATGCGGATACCCGCATCATCACGATGCAGAACGGCATACCGTGGTGGTACTTCCACAAGTTGCAGGGCGGACCGGGGCAACGCTATCAGGGCACGCCGGTAAAGACTGCCGATCCGGACGGCAACATTGCCAAATACATCCCGGTCGACCGCGTGATCGGCAGCGTCGTCTATCCGGCCAGCGAAGTGATCAGGCCCGGCGTGATCAAGGTCATCGAGGGCAACCGCTTCACGCTCGGCGAGATCGATGGCAGCGATACGCCCGGCATACGGGCGATCAGTGACGCATTCAAGAATGCCGGATTCAAGGCGCCGGTCAGCAGTGATATCCGTTCCGAAATATGGCTGAAGCTGTGGGGAAATTTGAGCTTCAATCCGATCAGCGCGCTGACCCATGCCACGCTGGAAGACATCTGCGTATTTCCGGCCACCCGTGAACTGGCCGCGAACATGATGCGCGAAGCCCAGACCATCGGTGAAAAGCTGGGGGTTCAGTTCAAGGTCAGCCTGGAAAAACGCATCAATGGCGCGCAAGGGGTCGGCCAGCACAAGACCTCCATGCTGCAGGATGTCGAGCTGGGCCGACCGCTCGAACTCGATGCGCTGGTGGGTTCCGTCATCGAGCTCGGCCGGATTACCGAAACCCCGACACCGAACATCGACGCCGTCTACGCACTCGCTTCGCTGCTGGCGAAAAATCTGCAGCAGCACAAGGCAACTTTGCGCCTGACCTGAACAGGCATTATCAGCCGCCCCGACTCATTCCGACACTCAACAGGCCCTATCATGAAAAAATTTGCAACGCTCCCGGAAATGATCGCGATCCATGCACAAGCCACACCGGCCGCGATTTCGATCACCGCACCTGCAGCCAAGCCGCTGACCTACCAGGCGCTGGACCGGCTTGTGGAAGAGACCGTGAACACCCTCAACAAGCTGGGTATCGGCAGGGGGGACCGGGTCGGGATCGTGCTGCCCAATTGTCCCGAGATGGCCGCCGCATTTGTCGCAATCGCCAGCGGCTGCACGGCGGCACCGTTGAACATGGCCTATCGTGCCGATGAATTCGAGTTTTACCTGCTTGACTTGAAAGCCAAGGCGCTGGTTGTCGCGAAAGGAAGCGATACGCCCGCGCGGGAAGTCGCCGCGAAACTGGACATCGCGATTCTGGAACTGACGCCCCATCCCGAGAATGGCGCGGGCAGTTTCACGATCTCGGACACGGCCCATGCCGGCCCGCCAAGCGTAAACGGCGGCATGGCGCAGAGCGACGACATCGCGCTGATCCTGCATACATCCGGCACGACTTCACGACCCAAGATCGTGCCGCTCACCCACCGCAATGTCTCCGCGTCTGCGCGCAACATCAGCGCAACGCTGAACCTGACGGCGGACGACCGCGGGTTGCATGTGATGCCGCTGTTCCATATCCATGGCCTGATTGCGGGCGTGCTGGCGCCGCTGGCGGTCGGCAGCCAGATTTTCTGCACCCCGGGTTTCAATGCATTGAAATTTTTCGGCTGGATGAAAGAATGCAAACCGACCTGGTTTACCGCCGTCCCGACCATGCACCAGATCATCTTGTCGCGTGCCGCGAACAATATGGACGTCATCGAGAGCAATCCGCTGCGCTTCATCCGTTCCTCGTCCTCCTCGATGCCGACCAAAGTCATCGCGGAACTGGAACAGGTATTCGGCGCACCCTTGATCGAGTCGTATGGCATGACGGAAGCCGCCCACCAGATGGCGAGCAATCCGCTGCCGCCCGCGAAACGCATACCCGGTTCGGTCGGGGTCGCCGCCGGACCGGAGGTTGCCATCATGGATCACGACGGCAAATTGCTTGCGCCCGATATGATCGGTGAAGTGGTGATACGGGGAGAGAACGTCACGCTGGGTTACGAGAACAATTCCAAGGCCAATGCCGAATCATTCGTCAACGGCTGGTTCCGCACCGGCGATCAGGGCTCCCTGAGCGGCGACGGCTATTTGACGCTGACCGGGCGGTTGAAGGAAATCATCAAACGGGGAGGGGAGAATATATCGCCGATGGAAATCGATGAGGTGCTGATGCATCACCCCGGCGTCATGCAGGTGGTCACTTTTGCGATGCCGCACGAAAAACTGGGCGAGGAGGTCGCCGCGGCGGTGGTATTGCGCGAGGGCTTCAGCCTGACCGAGCGGGAACTGCGCGACTTCGCGGAAATCCACCTGGCCGATTTCAAGGTGCCGAAAAAAATCCTGTTCATGGCCGAAATCCCCAAGGGTGCCACGGGCAAGTTGCAGCGTATCGGCCTTGCCGCCAAGCTGGGACTGAAGATATAGATTCCCGATCCCGGCACCCCAACGGATGAATTGGCACCCCGGGAAACCGGGTGAAGATTTATCCGTTCAGGCGCTCAAGAAATGTGCTGATACCGGTCCGGGCGACGTGAGCGTCTTCGGCAGACTTGACGCCGGACACGCCCACCGCACCCACGCATTCGCCATCGACCATGATGGGTTCGCCGCCTTCCAGGAAGGTGAGCCCGCCGGGCATGGACAACACCACGGTTTCACCGCCGGCTATCCTGTCAGCGAAGGATTTTGTCGGCCTGCGGCCCATCGCGGCGGTGTGCGCCTTGCCGGCCGCGATGTCCATGCTGATCAGCGGCGCGCCGTCCAGGCGTTGCAGCCAGATCAGGTGACCGCCGTCGTCGGCGATGGCAATGGTGACCGCCCAATTCTGGCGCAGTGCTTCGCTTTCGCAACCGGCTGCAATGACCTTCGCATCCGCCAGCGCCAAACATTTTTTACTTTTCATGTGATCCCTCCCCTGAGTTGATTGATTCAATGCGGGAGCGGGCCATGCCCGCGAAAAAATGTTCGCGGGCATGGCCCGCTCCCGCACACCCGCTTTTTTAAATTGCTATGCAGCGTGATAACCGAGTTGTTTGGAAATTAATGCGCCGGTTTCCATGACCTGTGCGATCCATTCGTCACGGCGGCGTTCTATCGGTGCCGATACCGAGAGGCCAGCTACCACATGGCTGCCGGCATCTTGTATCAACGTACCGATGCATCCCACCCCCAGTTCGGCTTCCTCATTATCCAGGGAGTAGCCGCGCTTTGCCGACGCGATGCAATCCTGCAACAGGGCCGTTATTTTGGTGTGGGTGTTGACCGTATACGCGGGCAGTTTGCTGCGTTTTGCGTAGTTGCGGCACGCCGCTTCACCCTGGTCGCCCAGCATCAACTTGCCTACCGCGGTGACATGCAAAGGCGCGCGGCTACCGATCACCTGTTCCACCCGTATCATGCGCTTGGCAAGTGTGCGCTCGATGTAGACCACCTCATCGTCCTCGCGCACGGTCAGGTTGACGGTCTCGCCCAGTTGGTCGCGCAGTTTCTCCATGAATGGCAGGGCAACTTTTCTGATATCCACGTCCGAGCTGACCCGGCTGCCCAGTTGCATCAATTTGACGCCCAATTGGTAATTGCCCCTGGTGGTGCGTTCTACAAAACCCTGTTCAGCCAGCGACGAGAGGATGCGGAAGGCGGTAGAGGGATGCAATCCCGTTTCTGCCGAGAGTATTTTCAGGCTCACCGGGTCTTCATGTCCGGCAATGACGTCCAGCAATAGTGCTAGCCGTTCGATGACTTGTATGGAGGTGGACGCTTTTGGCATATTTCGTATCGTGAAAACGATTGTGTATTGCGAAATTGTATAACAACCCGTATTCTGCTGCCAAATCCTTTTTGGAAAATTTATTTTGGTGGCTGACGTCAAAGGCAGCCACGCTTTTTAACATCGCAGCAACGAATTTCAAGGAGCAGTGATCATGACGACCAGCGTAGCAGTTACCCCGGAGTTTTGTGCGGGCATTCAATATTTCGGTGCGGCCTGGGAAGGTTTTTCCCGGCATGCCCAATCGGCTGTCATCAAGGAAGGCAAGTCCGCCATCAGCGATGCGCACGCGCCGGATGCGGTCTACCAGACACTGTTGATGGCCGATGCGCTGCGCTATCTGACCCTGCAAACCTGCGGTTCAAAAGGCTCGGGCCATCCGGGCGGTTTTGCCAGCAGCGCGGAGGCCTATGCATCGCTGGTGATGCTCGGCCACACCAATATCGTCACCGAGGTCGGCCATCATGCGCCCGGCTTCTACAGTGCGATGTTCCTCGACACGTCGCTGGAAGCGATGGGCATCAGGACGGTGACCGATCTGATGGCGCGCTTCCGCGAAAAGCATGGCCTGCTCGGCCATTTGTCCGGCGCGATTCCGGGCCTGCTGGCCCCGGCAGGCCCGCTGGGCCAGGGCCAGCACTTCGCGATGGCGGGTGCGATGCTGCATCCGGGCAAGTTGTTCCCGGTCACCATCGGTGACGGCGGCATGGGCGAGCCTTACGTGCTCAATTCGATGATGCACTTCAATACCGCCTACCCCAAGATCACCAACTTCCTGCCGACCCTGATCTGGAACGGCTACAGCCAGGAACACCACTCGATGGTGTCGCGTTTCACCAATGCGGAAATGATCGCGTACTGGAAGGGTCACGGTTTCAAGGAGGTCATCCTGGTTGACGCCAAGGATTTCGACGACACCAACCAGGCCAGCGCCTATGCGGACAGTTCCTATTTCTCGCACAAGCAGCGTCTGGCTTTTGCCGCCGCCGTGCTGGCCGGGGTGGACAAGGCGGCCAAATCCGCGCTGGGCGGAACACTGACCGCATTCATCATCAAGCAGATGAAGGGTACCGGCGTGCATACCGTGGGTGCCAAGTCGCACAACCTGTATCCGGCCGACAGCCTGGACAAGCCGCACATGATCGAGGGATTGAAGCGCCGTGCGCTGAATCCCGAAGCGTGGGCGATCGTGCGCGAGAATTTCGTGCGTGCCGGCGGCGGTCCCGCCGTTAAAACCTCGGTGACCGAGCATGTGCTGGATATGGCGCCGCTGGGCAAGATGCCGATACACGAATTTGCCAAGACTGAAAAGGCCGTTCCGGCAACCGCGATGGGCGCGCTGGTCGCCTATGTCGGAACGAAGGACAAGCGTTTCGTCGTGACCAATGCCGACGGCAACGAAGCATCGGCGATGAAGAACATCAACGACGCGCTGAAGATCCGTCACCCGACCGTCGATCCGCTGTACAACCAGGAGCCGGAAGGCCAGGTATACGAGCCGCTGAACGAGGATGCCTGTGCCGGTCTGACTGCCGCCCTGTCCCTGTTTGGTTCGCGCTCAATCTGGTTGTCCTACGAGAGCTTTGCGATCAACGGCTGGCCCATCGTGCAGACGGTTGCGCAGGCGATGGCCGAGCTGCGCCGCAAGACTCCTTCCGTCGTGACCATGTTTACCGCGGGCGCGCTGGAGCAGGGCCGCAACGGCTGGACGCACCAGCGCCCGGAGATCGAGAACTACTTTGCCGCGCAGATGCGCAACGGCAATACCTATCCGCTGTTTCCGTGCGATGCGAACGCGATCCAGGCATCCTATGAATATGCCACCAACAGTTTCAACAAGTGCATGGTGATCATCGCATCCAAGAGCCCGCTGCCGGTGTACATGAGCGTGGCTGAAGCCCAACACGCGGTGGAAGAGGGAGCGGCGACCATCTACGAAAGCAAGGCTGGAAGCAAGGGAACCGTGGTGTTCGCGGTGACCGGCGACATGGTGTTCCTGCCGGTGTTCGAGGCGAAGGACAAGCTGGAAGCGGAGGGTTGCGGGGTGCGTATCGTTGCCATCGTGAACCCGCGCCGCCTGTACCGTGCTACCGACATATCGTGGGACACGGTAGCCGAGCCGGACAACAAGTTCATGGAAGACGCACACTTCAACGCGCTGTTCGACGGCGATGTGCTGCTCGCGGTGAGCGGCGGTCCGAGCGCGGTGCTGGAGCCGGTGTTGTTGCGTACCCGGGCAGCCAGGCGCGACACCTTCGCCTGGAAGCGCGGCGAAACCACCGCCAGCCCGGCCGAGATCATGGAATTCAACGGTCTGACCGGGGATGCGATGGCCAAGCGGGTGAAGGCCTTGCTGGGCTAAAAACATTAGTCCACGAAAGAACACGAACAAAGGCAAATAACAAACGTCAATTTTTGTGGCTTTAATTTCGTGCTTTTGCGAGTTATTGGCTTTAGCCAAAATCCCTGCGAGAACCATTTTGTGCCTTTCGTGGACAACAAGCATTTAAGGTTTTAAGGAAGTTCATATGTCTGAAACAAAAATCATCGTGCTGGATGATGATCCGACCGGCTCGCAAACCGTGCACGGCTGTTTGCTGTTGACGCGCTGGGACAAGGACACGCTGCGCGACGCGATCATGGATGCTTCACCGCTGTTTTTCGTGCTGACCAACACCCGCGGCATGGCGGCCGGACCCGCCGCTGAGATTACCCGCGAGGTTTGCCGGAATCTGAAACAGGCGCTGGCGGAACTGAAACAAAGCGGGCATCACATCAATTCCATCCTGGTCAGCCGTTCGGACTCCACGCTGCGCGGCCATTACCCGGTGGAGACCGATGTGATCGCCGCGGAGTTGGGTGCATTCGATGCGCACTTCCTGGTGCCGGCATTTTTCGAGGGCGGCCGCATTACCCGCGGCAGTGTGCACTACCTGATGGTGGATGGCAGGGAAACGCCGGTGCATGAAACCGAATTCGCGCGCGACTCGGTATTCGGTTATCGCCACAGTTATTTGCCGGATTACGTGGAAGAGAAAACCGCCGGGCGTATCAAGGCAGTTGAGGTCGAGCGCTTCCTGTTGCGTGACGTTCGCGGCGACAGCATGCCCCGCCTGATGCGTCTACGCGGAAACGTGTGCTGTGTGGTTGATGCCGAAACACAGCACGATCTCGATCACTTTGCCGAACAGTTGCGCCTGGCGGCCAGCCAGGGCAAGCGCTTCCTGTTCCGCAGTGCGGCCAGTCTGCTCACCGCACTGGCGCGCCTGCCGCCCCAGCCGGTTGCGGCCGAGAACATGAAGCAATATGTGCGTGATGGCAAAGCGGGTGCGGTGATTGTCGGATCGCACGTCAAGAAAACCACCCTGCAACTGGAGCAATTGCTCAAGATGCCGGGAGTCGTGGCTATCGAGGTGGACGTGGAGCAACTGCCGGAAAATCGTGATGCACTGCTGGCGGAGATCATCCGCAAGTGTGGGCAGAGTCATGCCGCAGGCAATACCCCCGTTGTGTTTACCAGCCGTCTGGAAAAGGCGTTCCCGGATCAAGCCGCGCGGCTGGCATTTGGCGACATGGTTTCCGCGTTCCTGATGGACGTGGTGCGCAACTTGCCCGCGACGCTGGGATTCCTGATCAGCAAGGGCGGGATCACCTCGAATGACGTGTTGAGTTCCGGCCTCGCGTTGCACACCTCGCGCGTGGTCGGGCAAATCCTGCCCGGTTGTTCGGTGGTATGCTGCCCCGCCGATCATCCACGTTATCCGAATTTGCCGGTGGTTATTTTTCCCGGCAATGTCGGCGATGATCGCGCTTTGGCAACGGTATATGGCAGACTGGCCGCCAGCCAGCCTGCGATAAGCTAGGAAAGATTGCACGAACCGGCCGATGTTGTAGTATGGGCTGGTTAGCGGTGAGTGCAGGTTCGTAGTATCCAGAAGTACGCAGTTGTTGGGTTTTATCGAGTTCATGGGTTTCATTTGAATCACTTATGGGAGAACAACGTGAAAATACAAATTAGAACTATTGTTACAGCATTGGCCCTTGCGGCTTCTGTATCGGCCTTTGCCGCCGATCCGATCAAGATCGGTGTGTCAGGCCCGTTCACCGGGGGCTCCAGCCCGATGGGAATTTCGATGCTGGACGGTGTGAAGCTTGCTACAGCCGAGATCAATGCAAAGGGCGGAGTGCTTGGCCGCAAGATCCAGTTGATCGAGCGTGACGACCAGGCGGATAACAGCCGCGGCCTGCAGGTTACCCAGGAGCTGGTCAACAGGGAAGGCGTGGTCGCTTCCGTGGGCTTTATCAATAGCGGTGTTTCCTTGACTGCCCAGCGTGTTTACGAGGAAGCCAAGATTCCGGTCATCAATAACGTGGCAACCGCTACGCAGATCACCAAACAATTCCTGCCGCCGGATTACCCCGATAATTATGTGTTCCGCACTTCTGCCAACGATACCATCCAGTCTGCAATGATCGTCCATGAAGCCATCGATAGTCGCAAATTCACCAAAGTGGCAATCCTGGCCGACTCAACCAATTATGGCCAGCTGGGACGCGCGGACCTGGAAAAAGCACTGGCAGCAAAAGGCATCAAACCGGTCGCGGTGGAGAAGTTCAATATCAAGGATACAGATATGACCGCGCAGTTGCTCAAGTCCAAAGAAGCGGGCGCACAGGCCATCCTGACCTATGGCATTGGGCCGGAGTTGGCGCAGATCGCCAACGGCATGGAGAAGCTGGGCTGGAAAGTACCGATGATCGGAAGCTGGACCTTGTCGATGGGCAACTTCATCGACAATGCCGGCAAGAACGGCGATGGTGCGATGATGCCGGAGACGTTCATTCAGTTGCCCAATACGCCCAAGCGCAAGGCATTCATCGCTGCGTACCTGAAGGCGTACAAGCCCGCCAATGGCCGTATTCCCTCGCCCGTTTCTGCGGCACAGGGTTACGATTCCATGTATATCCTGGCTGCTGCGATCAATCAGGCCGGGAATACCAATGGCGTGAAGATCCGCGAAGCACTGGAAAATCTGAATGCGAAGATCGACGGCGTGGTGACCAACTATGATCATCCTTTTACCCATGATGATCACGAGGCAATCACCCAGGATATGGTGGTGATGGGTGTGGTCAAGGACGGACAAGTGGTTCATGCCCACGACGCCGACAAGGCCGGGAAGAAGTAAAGGTAGCGTTGCAGTAGCAACTTTGTAATTCGCTTTTGGGCCGGGGTTGTCCCCCGGCCCGAATAGCAAGATAGGGAGCATTTCTGATGGATGTCCTTGCACAACTCATTGAAAGCGGCATCGCGCTCGGCATGATTTACGCGCTGATCGCATTCGGCTATCAACTTACTTTTGCAACATCGAATACACTGAACTTCGGCCAGGGAGAGGCGCTGATGCTGGGCGCGCTGGTCGGGCTTACATTGGTAGGTCACATGAGCTACTGGCTGATGCTGCCTCTGGTCCTGGTATTTGGCGCATTTCAGGGCGTCGTGGTGGAACGCATCGGCGTGCGGCCCACGCTCAAGACCAAGTCCGAATTCGGCTGGATCATGACCACCATTTCGCTGGCAATCATTTTCAAGAATGTCGCCGAAAATATCTGGGGACACGACGATCTGACCTTCCCCTCGCCGCTGCCGCAGGAGCCGCTGGTTTTCTTTGGTGTCAGGGTGTTGCCGATGGAGATCATGATCGTATTGGGTGCATTGGCGATCATGCTGGCGGTGGAAATATTCAACCGCAAGTCCATCTACGGCAAGGCCGTGGTGGCAACGGCCAATGACCGCGATGCCGCCGGTCTGATGGGCATCAACACCGGTCTGGTGATCACCTTTTCCTACGCATTGAGTTCCATGACCGCAGCCTTTGCGGGCGTGCTGATCGCGCCGTTGACGCTGACCGGTGCCACGATGGGCGCGGTACTGGGCCTGAAGGCTTTTTCTGTCGCCATCATCGGCGGCCTCAACAGCGGCATGGGTGTCATCGTCGGCGGCCTGATCCTGGGCATCGCCGAGACCACCACCGGCTACTACATTTCCACCGGTTACAAGGATGTGCCGGGGCTGTTGCTGCTGCTGCTGGTGTTGACGATCAAGCCGGCCGGCATGTTCGGCAAGTCGGTCATTAAAAAGGTTTAGCATGAGTCTTTTCAAAAATATCGCCGCGATAGTGGCTATTGCGGTTGCTGCATCACTGCCCACCATGTGGTCCAATCCCTACTACATCCATCTGATGGTGGTGATAGGCATCTATGCGATCCTGCTGCTCGGGCTCGATATCGTGGTGGGTTATGTGGGTGAAGTCTCGCTCGGCCATGCCGCCTTGTTCGGCATCGGTTCCTATACCGCGGGGGTGCTCGGTCACAGCCTCGGGGTTCCGTTCCTGCTGACGATACCGGCGAGCATCGTCGTCACTGCGATATTCGGGGCAATCCTGGCGCTCCCCGCGTTGCGGGTAAACGGGCCGTATCTCGCGATGGTGACATTGGCATTCGGCACCATCATCCAGATTCTGATCAACGAGATGGATTTTCTGACCAACGGACCGCTCGGCATCACGATACGCAAGCCGATCTATTTCGGTCACCACATCAGCAGCGCCGACTATTACTACATCGTGCTGGCGGCCCTGGTGATGACGCTGTTTGTCGTGCAGCGCATACTGAAATCACACCTCGGGCGCGCCTTCGAGGCGCTGCATGACAGCCCCATCGCATCGGACTGCATGGGGGTGAGCGTGTATGGTTACAAGGTGTATGCCTTCGTGCTCAGTGCCGGAATCGCGGGTCTGGCCGGCGGCCTGTTCACCTATTCCGAGGAATATATTTCACCCAACACCTACAACTTCGAGTTGACCATCCTGTTCCTGCTGGCGGTTATTATGGGCGGGCGCAAGACACGCACCGGACCGATCCTGGGCGCGATCATCATTGTGATGTTGCCCAATGTGCTGTCCGACATCGATCTGTTCCGCAAGATCGCGGTCGGCATTGCCGCGGTCACCGTTGCCTATTCCATCTATGTGATTGCCACCAAACAGCGCTCGTTCAAACAAATGGCACTGCCGTTGCTCGCCACCATTGCCCTGGCCGTGTCCGGTTTTTACATACAGGACATCACGGGACAACGCTTGACCATATTCGGGCTGATGATCCTGTTCGTGGTGTATTACCTGCCTAACGGCATCATGGGATTCCTGCGCGGCATCCTGTTGAGAATTCGTCCGCAGTGGATACATCGCCATGAAGTCATACTCGAGCATGGCGACAAGCAGCATGTCTGGTCAGTGCCGGATCATCCCGTCACGGCCAGGGGGAATCTGCTCGAAGCGCGCAACATCGTGATGCAGTTCGGCGGCTTGAAGGCGCTCAATGAGGTCAATCTTGAAGTAAAAAAAGGCACGGTACACGGCCTGATCGGCCCCAACGGATCCGGCAAGAGCACCATGATGAACGTGCTCACCGGCATCTACAAACCGACATCGGGGGAGATCGAGTTCAACGGCAAGCACATCACCGGTGCAACGCCCTCGTCCATTGCCGGCGAGGGGATCGCGCGCACTTTCCAGAACGTGCAGTTGTTCGGCGAGATGACCGCGATCGAAAACGTGCTGGTCGGGCTGCACCACACCTATCGCCACAGCCTGCTCGATGTCGTGTTCCATACCCCGCGCTGCCGCAGGGAAAAACTGGCAGCCAGGGTGCGCGCCGCCAGCCTGTTGCAATTCGTGGGACTGGTTGATCTGGCCAGCGAGGAAGCGCGCAATCTGCCCTACGGCAAACAGCGCCTGCTGGAGATTGCCCGCGCGCTGGCGCTGAATCCCAGCCTGCTGTTGCTGGACGAACCGGCCGCAGGCCTGACCGCGCCGGATATCAAGGAGTTGATCGGGATGATCAACAAGATACGCGGTCATGGCATCACCGTGATCCTGATCGAACATCATATGGACGTGGTCATGAGCATCTGCGACACCGTCACCGTGCTGGATTTTGGACAGAAGATCGCGGAGGGCACACCGGCGCAGGTACAGTCCGATGACAAGGTCATTGAAGCCTATCTGGGCGGAACCGCAGCGGCATGAGGAGATTTTGAATGTTACGAATAAATAATTTGCATGCCGCCTATGGCAAAGTCGAAGTGCTGCACGGCATCTCAGTCGAAGTGCCGCAAGGCAAAGTCGTCACGCTGATCGGCTCCAACGGGGCAGGCAAGACCACCACGATGCGCGCGATCTCCGGCATGATCAAGCCGGTCAGCGGCAGCATCAGCCTTAACGGCAAAGACATCACCGGCATGAGTTCCAGCAAGATCGCGCGCGCCGGCCTGGCGCATTCTCCCGAGGGGCGGCGCGTGTTCGCCACCCTTTCGGTTACAGACAATCTTTTGTTGGGCGCCTTTCCGCGCCTGACATTCGGCCGCGAGCGCGGCGATGTACCGGGCGATCTGGTGCGCGTGTTCGACCTGTTTCCCCGCCTCAAGGAACGGGAAACGCAACTGGCGGGCACCCTGTCCGGCGGCGAACAGCAAATGCTGGCAATGGGTCGCGCGCTGATGCTCAACCCGGCTGTGCTGCTGCTGGATGAACCCTCGATGGGACTCGCTCCCCTGCTGGTGGCGGAAGTGTTCCGCATCATCCGCGAGCTGAAGGCGCGCGGCATTACCATGCTGCTGGTCGAACAATTTGCCGCCGCGGCACTGGAGGTCGCGGATTATGGTTATGTCATGGAGAATGGCCGCATCTCGGTGCACGGTCCGGCGGGTCAGCTGAAGAACGACCCGGCGGTCAGGGAAGCGTATCTGGGTGCGGCGCATTAGCTGACTGTAAACAATTCAAACTATGTCGCGATGCGGTGTTGCACCTTGATCACCCGTCGTCTTTGCACAAGCCCTCGAAAAATTCGTATATCGCCATGCCGACACCGATCAACGCGACTACGATTAATGGAATCTTGTGCAGCATGACCGCTGGCGGTGTCGGGCAAGGATTTTTGTTTCGGCATGGTGCAAGTGTTAAAGTTGAACACGGGTAAAATTGACGTTGGGCGGTTGCGGCGGCTGCATCGGATGGCTGGAATAACCCGGCAAAAAAGGCCGTCAGGCACCGGTCGGTGCGGCCTGCTCCCTCAACATCGTCAGAGCCTTCACTCGGCATAAATTAAAAACAAGCACGTCTATAAGGAAAAATCATGTCCAAGCCAACATTGCAACTCTGGATCAACGGTCAGCGCACCAACAGTCTGGGCAAGCGCCTGGCGGATGTGACCAATCCGGCCATCGGCGCGGTGATCCGCCAGGTGCCGCTGGCCAGCCGCGCAGATATCGACAGCGCCGTTGCCGCTGCCAAGGCCGCCTTCCCGGGCTGGCGCGACACCACGCCGCTGCGCCGCAGCCGGATACTCAACAAGTTCCGCGAGCTGCTGGAGACGCACCGTGCCGAGCTGGCGCAGCTGGCCAGCGAGGAACACGGCAAGACGCTGGACGATGCGGCGGGCTCGGTGCAGCGCGGCATCGAGGTGGTCGAATTTGCGGTCGGCGCGCCGCACCTGCTCAAGGGCGAGCATGCCGAGAACGTCGGCCGCGGCGTCGATTGCCATTCGATGTTGCAGCCGATCGGCGTATGCGCCGGCATCACGCCATTCAACTTCCCGGCGATGGTGCCGATGTGGATGTTCCCGATCGCGATCGCCTGCGGCAACACCTTCATCCTCAAGCCGTCCGAAAAGGTGCCGTCGTGCAGCCTGCGCATGGCCGAACTGTTCAAGGAAGCCGGCTTGCCGGACGGCGTGTTCAACGTCGTGCCCGGCGACAAGGAGGCGGTGGACGCGCTGCTGGTGCATCCCGACGTCAGGTCGATTTCCTTCGTCGGTTCGACGCCGATCGCAAAATATATCTACGAGACCGCGGCGCACCACGGCAAGCGCGTGCAGGCGCTGGGCGGCGCGAAAAACCACGCGGTGGTGATGCCTGATGCGTCACTGGATTTCACCGCCGACGCGATCATGGGCGCAGCCTACGGTTCCGCCGGCGAGCGCTGCATGGCGATTTCCACCGTGGTCGCGGTGGGAGATGTCGCCGATGCGCTGGTGGCCAAACTCAAGGAAAGAGCGGAGAAGCTGGTGGTCGGCCCGGGCGACAAGAAAGGCGTCGACATGGGGCCGGTGATCTCTGCCCCGCACCGCGACAAGATCGTCGGCTATATCGCCAGCGGCGTTGAACAGGGCGCGAAGCTGGTCACCGACGGGCGCGGTGTCAAGGTGGCGGGTCACGAAAATGGATTCTTCGTCGGGCCGACGCTGTTCGACCATGTTTCCACCGGCATGACCATCTACAAGGAAGAGATCTTCGGCCCGGTACTGATCGTGTTGCGCGTCGCCAGTCTGGATGACGCGATCAGCATGATCAACAGCAATCCCTATGCCAACGGCACCGCGATCTTTACTGCTTCGGGCGCGGCTGCGCGCCGCTTCCAGAACGAGATCGAAGTCGGCATGGTCGGCATCAACGTGCCGATCCCGGTGCCGATGGCGTTCTTCTCGTTCGGCGGCTGGAAATCCTCGCTGTTCGGCGACCTGCACATGCACGGCATGGAAGGCGTGTATTTCTATACCCGCACCAAGGCGATCACCACAAGATGGCCGGAAGCGACGGACAAAAAGGTGTCCACACTGGCGATGCCGACGCTGGGTTAAGCATGCTGGTGAAACTGAACACCTCATTTGGGCCACAGGGAACACAGCGATCACAGAGAAAAACAAACGGGTGTAATTCACCCATGGCGTAACCGGCAAGAGGTGGAGAGGAGCCTGTAGCGTCTGTGTCCTCCGATGTGGCAACGAGCCATTCGACTAAACGAGCAGACAACGCTCGTAAAGTCGCCGGTTATGTGAGCTCTGTGGCTTGAGTTGTGATTTTGAATGAACTTGTTGCATAAATAAAACGGGAGAACGGCTATGACTATGAATGTTGGTTTCATCGGCCCCGGCATCATGGGCGGCCCCATGGCACATAACCTGATCAAGGGCGGCCACAAGCTGTGGGTTTACGCGCGCCGTCCCGAAGCGATGCAGGGTTTGGTCAAGGCCGGTGCCACCGCCTGTTCATCCCCTGCGGAGGTCGCCAAACATGCCGACGTGATCTTCCTGATCGTGTCGGACACCCCGGATGTGGAGAGCGTGATCTTCGGCGAGAACGGGATCGCAAAGGGTGCGCGCAGCGGCAGCGTGATCGTCGACATGAGCACCATCTCGCCGACCGCGACCAAGGTGTTCGCCGAGCGGCTGGCGCAGCAGGGCGTGGAGATGCTGGACGCGCCGGTTTCCGGCGGCGAGGGCGGCGCGATCAGCGGCACGCTGTCCATCATGGTCGGCGGCAAGGTCAAGGTGTTCGAGCGCGTCAAGCCGCTGTTCGAATGCATGGGCAAGAACATCGTGCACATCGGCGACAACGGTGCGGGGCAGGTGGCCAAGTCATGCAACCAGATCGTGGTGGCGGTGACCATCGAGGCGGTGGCCGAAGCGCTGACCTTCGCGCGCAAGAACGGTGCCGATGCGGCCAAGGTGCGCGAGGCGCTGATGGGCGGATTCGCCGGCAGCAAGATCATGGAAGTGCACGGCAAGCGCATGCTGGACAACGACTTCAAGCCCGGTTTCAAGGTCGGCCTGCACCAGAAGGATATGCGCATCGTGATGGAAACCGCGCACCAGCTGGGTGTGGCGCTGCCCGCCGCGGCATTGGTCACGCAGCACCTGAATGCGCTGATGGGAACCGGCGACACCGATCTGGATTCCGCGGCGGTGGTCAAGGTGGTCGAGCGCATGTCGGGCATGGGCGGTACATAGCGCATAAATCTACTGATGAAACTTCTAGCCATTCCACTAAGCGCGATGAAACATACGCTAAGTGGCTGGTTATGCGCGAACCGGAATCGGGGTCGTGCGGTGCTCGGCATCCTCATGTACTCTGTGTACATTCCGGTGCCTGTGCTGACCAGCGACTTGGCTGGTGTTTTTTACCAGACTAGTCGAATGGCCATGCAAAGCTCCTGGCTCTCCCGATTCTGGTTCGCTCGCTACGATTTCTGTTGCTATGTAGCAAAATATATTGCGGAGTACTTGTTTATGGAGAAGATCGTATTCCTCGATTCGGCCAGCATCATCGCCGATATACGCCGTCCGGCGTTTGACCACCATTGGCAGGCATATCCGGCCACGGCGGTTGGGCAGACCGTGGAACGGCTCAGGGATGCCACCATCGCGATCACCAACAAGGTGAAACTGGACCGCGAAACACTGGAGCAGTTGCCCGGGCTGAAGATGGTCGCCGTCGCCGCCACCGGCACCGACAACGTGGACAGCGGGTACTGCCGGGAACGCGGCATCGCGGTGTCCAATATCCGCAATTACTCGGTGCATACCGTGCCCGAACATGTGTTCATGCTGATGCTGGCGCTGCGCCGCAACCTGCTGGCATTCCACAGCGACGTGCTCGGCGGGGCATGGCAAAAATCCACCCAGTTCTGCCTGTTCACCCACCCGGTGCGCGATCTGCACGATGCGACGCTGGGTATCGTCGGCCATGGTGCGATCGGCAGGGCGGTGCAGCAGATCGCGCTGGCATTCGGCATGAAAGTGCTGCTTGCCGAGCACAAGGGTGTCGCCGCGGTCCGTCCCGGCTACACTGCGTTCGACACGGTGCTGCGGGCCAGCGATGTGATCACCCTGCACCTGCCGCTGAATGCGCAGACCCGTCACCTGATCGGCGCGGCGGAACTCGAACGGATGCAGCCCGGCGCATTGCTGATCAATACCGCGCGCGGCGGCCTGGTCGATGAAGCCGCGCTGCTGAACGCCTTGCAATCCGGGCACATCGGCGCCGGATTCGATGTGCTGGAAAAGGAGCCGCCAGCGGCGGGGCATCCGCTGCTGGAGCTGAACCTGCCCAACTTCATCCTGACCCCGCACATCGCCTGGTCGGGCAGGGCGGCGATGCAAACACTGGCCGACCAGCTGATAGACAATATCGAAGCCTGGGCGGCGGGAACGCCGCAAAACCGCGTCGCATGATGCGCTTACAGGCAGGATGAAACAACGTGTACGGTAGATTTATGTCGCTATCAAAAACGAGGAGACGACCATGACCCATCCTGCAGGTATCAACATCAATATAGACATCTCTCCCGAGCAGGCCCGCATCCTGACCCCGGAAGCGCTGGCTTTCATCGCCGGACTGGCGCGCAGGTTCGGCGCGGAGCGCCTGTCCCTGCTGGAGCGCAGGGTCAAACGCCAGACCGAACTGGAGGCCGGCAGGCTGTTCGATTTTCCGGACGATACCGCTGCGGTGCGCAACGGTGACTGGACCATCGCTCCGGTACCCGCCGAACTGCTGGACAGGCGCGTGGAAATCACCGGCCCGGCAGAACGCAAGATGCTGATCAACGGACTCAATGCCGGCGCAAGCGTGTATATGGCCGACCTGGAAGATTCGATGACGCCCACCTGGCACAATGTGATCGAAGGCCAGATCAATTTGCGCGATGCGGTGTCCCGCACCATCAGCCATGTCAACCCGGACGGCAAGACCTACCGCTTGCATGAAAAAACCTCGGTGCTGTTTGTGCGCCCGCGCGGCTGGCACATGGTGGAAAAGCACATCACGGTGGACGGCAAAGCGGTGTCCGGCAGCCTGTTCGATTTCGGCCTGTATTTTTTTCACAATGCAAAAGCCCTGCTGGAACGCGGCAGTGCGCCGTATTTTTACCTGCCCAAGATGGAGAGCCATCTCGAGGCCAGGCTGTGGAACGACGTGTTCGTCCATGCGCAGGAAGCCATGAAGATACCGCGCGGCACGATCAAGGCGACGGTGCTGATCGAGACCCTGCCGGCCGCATTCGAGATGGATGAAATCCTCTACGAATTGCGCGAGCATTCCGCCGGGCTGAACTGCGGACGCTGGGACTACATCTTCAGCTGCATCAAGAAATTCGGCCATATCCCCGGCTTCATCCTGGCCGACCGCGGCCTGGTCGGGATGACCTCCCCGTTCATGCGCGCCTATTCGCTGCTGCTGATCAGGACCTGCCACCGCCGCAACGCGCACGCGATGGGCGGCATGGCGGCGCAGATTCCGATCAAGTCCGATCCCGCGGCCAACGAAGCGGCGATGGCCAAGGTGCGCGAAGACAAGGAACGCGAGGCGAATGACGGACACGACGGCACCTGGGTCGCCCATCCCGGTCTGGTGCCCCTCGCGCTGGACGTGTTCGACCGGCTGATGCCGGCCGCGAACCAGCTGGACAGGAAGCGCGAAGACGTGCGCACCACGGCTGCCGACCTGATGCGGTTCGAACCGCGCGGTCCGATCACCGAGGCGGGACTGCACTTCAACATCGAGGTGGCGATCGCCTATCTCGGCGCCTGGCTGTCCGGCACCGGCTGCGTGCCGATCCACCACCTGATGGAGGACGCGGCGACCGCCGAGATTTCCCGTTCCCAGGTGTGGCAGTGGGTGCACAGTCCGCTCGGCGTGCTCGACGACGGGCGCAAGGTGACCCTGGACATGGTGCGCGCGATGATTCCGCCGGCGCTGGCGATCATAGCCAAGGGCGTGAGCGAGCACCGTTTCATCGCCGGGGACTACGAACAGGGCGCGGCCGTGTTCGAACAGCTGATCGCGCAGGAACCCATCGTCGAATTCCTGACCAACCATTGTTATGAAGTAATGGAATGATGCAGACGAATAACCGTGTCCCGCCCATCATCACCCATACCCCTGTCATGAGTTGCTGTGACCATGAATAGCGCCACCCCGATCGGCAGCTACGACTACATCATCATCGGCGGCGGCACGGCGGGCTGTGTGCTGGCCAACCGCCTGTCCGCCGACCCTGACATCTCGGTGCTGATGCTCGAAGCGGGCGGCAAGGACAACTACCTGTGGATCCATATTCCGGTCGGGTATCTGTATTGCATCGGCAATCCGCGCACCGACTGGTGCTTCAAGACCGAACCGGAGCCCGGGCTGAACGGGCGCGCCATCGGCTACCCGCGCGGCCGGGTGCTCGGCGGCAGTTCTTCGATCAACGGCATGATCTACATGCGCGGCCAGGCGCGGGATTTTGCGCACTGGCAGGCGCTGGGCAATCCCGGTTGGGGATGGGACGATGTGCTGCCCTATTACAAACGCTCCGAAGACTACGCGCGCGGCGCGGACGAGATGCACAACAGCGGCGGCGAATGGCGGGTGGAGCAGCAGCGCCTGTCGTGGGAGATACTCGACGCGTTTCGCGATGCGGCAGCCGAGGTCGGCATACCGAAAGTGATCGATTTCAATCGCGGCAACAACGAGGGATGCGGCTATTTCGAGGTCAACCAGAAACGCGGCGTGCGCTGGAATGCCGCCAAGGGTTTTCTGCGCCCCGCGCTGCAGCGCCCCAACCTGAAAGTCATCACCAACGCGGTGGTGCGGCGCCTGCGCTTCGCCGGCAAGCGGGTCATCGGCGTCGAATTCTGGCAGGGCGACCAGGCCTTCCAGGCCGATGCCAGACTTGAGACCCTGCTGGCCGCGGGCGCGGTGAGTTCCCCGCAGATCCTGCAATGTTCGGGCATCGGCCCGGCCGGGTTGCTGCAACAGCACGGCATTCCGGTGATACACGAACTGCCCGGGGTAGGCGGGAATCTCCAGGATCATTTGCAGCTGCGCATGGCGTTCAGGGTGAAAAACACCCGCACCCTGAATGAGAAATCCGGAAGCCTGATCGGGCGCATCGGCATGGGCTTGCAATATCTGCTGTTCCGCAGCGGCCCGCTGTCCATGTCCCCCAGCCAGCTCGGCGCATTCGTCCGCTCGGACGACAGCCAGCCCACGCCGAACCTGGAATACCACGTGCAACCGCTGTCGCTCGACAAGTTCGGCGACCCGCTGCATGACTTTCCGGCGTTTACCGCATCGGTGTGCAACCTGCATCCGGAAAGCCGCGGCCATATCCGCATCAACAGCGCCGACAGCAGGGTGGCGCCGCTGATCCGGCCCAATTACCTGTCCACCGAGGGTGACCGGAAACGGGCGGTCGACTCGCTGCGCCTGACCCGCCGCATCGTTGCCGCGCCCGCCCTGCAACGTTTCCTGCCGGAAGAGTTCAAACCGGGGACCGCATTGCAAAGCGATGAAGAACTGGCCAGGGCGGCCGGCGACATCGGCACCACGATTTTCCATCCGGCCGGGACCTGCAGGATGGGCAGCGACGCGATGGCCGTGGTCGACGCGCGGCTGCGGGTGCATGGCATCGCCGGCCTGCGCGTGGTGGATGCGTCCATCATGCCCACCCTGCTGTCGGGCAACACCTGCTCGCCGGTGGTCATGTTCGCCGAGCGGGCCAGCGACATGATCAGGGAAGATCGCAAGGTTTCGTAGGAGCGGGCCCTGCGTGTGTTGTTGGGGCGTCAGCCCCTTACAACCACGGCGTATCCCTTGCGGGTGCTGCCCGCGAACAATAAGAAAATCGCGGGCATGGCCCGCTCCTACAATAATTCTATTTTCATGTGAATTTGGAATAACATATCAAGTATGAACGACCCGACCAACATCATTGCGATCACCGACAAGCTGCAGCGCCCGCTGCACGACCTGCGCATCTCCGTTACCGACCGCTGCAACCTGCGCTGCACCTACTGCATGCCGCGTGAAATTTTCGGCAAGGACCACCCGTTCCTGCCGCGCGCGGAATTGCTCAGCTTCGAGGAGATCGCGCGGCTGGCCGCGTCGTTCGTCGCATTGGGTGTGGAAAAAATCCGCCTGACCGGCGGCGAGCCGCTGTTGCGCCGCAACGTCGAGCAGCTTGTCGCCGTGCTCGCCCGCTTGTGCACCCCGGCGGGCAAGCCGGTGGAGGTCACGATGACCACCAACGGCGTACTGCTGGCCGCAAAAGCGCAGGCACTCAGGGATGCCGGCCTGGCGCGGCTCGCGGTCAGCCTGGACGGGCAGAGCGACGCGGTTTTCAAACGCATGAGCGACTCGGCCGTGCCGGTCAGGGTCGTGCTGGACGGCATCGCCGCCGCGCAGCGCGCCGGATTCGCCGCGATCAAGGTCAACATGGTGGTGCAGCGCGGCGTGAACGATCACGAGATCATTCCGATGGCCGAACATTTTCGGGCGGACAATTCCGGCATCATCCTGCGCTTCATCGAATACATGGACGTGGGCAACACCAACGGCTGGTGCATGGACGAGGTCGTCACCGCAACGGAAATGCTGCAGATATTGGGCGCGCGTTATCCGCTCCGGCCGATCGATCCGAATTACCGCGGCGAAGTGGCGGAACGCTGGGCCTATACGGATGGCGCGGGCGAAATCGGGGTGATCGCGTCGATCAGCCGCGCGTTCTGCCACAGCTGCACCCGCGCCCGTCTGTCGACCGACGGCAAGCTGTATACCTGCTTGTTTGCCGGCAGCGGCCTGGATCTGCGCGCCCCGTTGCGCGACGGGGCAAGCGACCTGGCCTTGACCAAACTGATCGCGTTGCGCTGGCAAAGCCGCACCGACCGCTATTCGCAGCTGCGCCAGGCCGCGACAGAAGGAAGCGCATCGACCGCAACCAAAAAAGTGGAAATGTCCTTTATCGGGGGATGACAACAGGTACAAGAGGCAAGGGACAAGAGGCAAGGGACAAGAGGCAAGGGACAAGAGGCAAGGGACAAGAGGCAAGGGACAAGAGGCAAGGTTAAAGATTGATGCCCGGTAATGTTCGTCCGATGCTACAGCATGCGCATGAACTCATCCGCTGAGACGCCTGCCTGGCGAAGAATTCCTGCCAGTGTGCCAACCTTTATTTCCTTGTGATTGGGAACAACGCAACCGATGGCGCCTTTCCGCAGGATGATGTGACTGCCGCTTTGTCTCGCTACTGCAAACCCCAATCGTTCCAGCGCCTTGACTGCCTGTGCCCCGGATATGTGCGGGAGTTTGGGCATGGCGGGAATTCAGGCATGAACCGGGAGTTCGAACGTGGTTACCCACGGGTGATCCGCTTTGACGAGGGGAAATTCTTCCAGGTAGAGCGCGGTTGCTTCCTGCAGGTTGCTCAAGGCTTCGTTGATTGTTTCACCCTGGGTTGTCGTTCCCGTTTCCGGATTCAACGCAATGAACCCGCCTTCCTCTGCGTGTGTAAGAACCGCTGTGAATTGCATGACGCCTCCTCAGATATAACGATTCGGGGAATTTGAACCGGCCTCATTTTCCCGCAGTTGATCGAGCCACGCAACTGCGTCGGGTGCGACCGCGGGCGCGGAACGACTCGCGGCAATTAAGGCAAGAGAAAAAAAGCAAAGTTCAAGAGCCAAGGATCAAGTGCCGGGATCGGGGGCCGGAAAGCCGGAAACAGGGGAGCTTCACTAGCAGTTTGTTATTTCATTTTTGTTAATGGCAGCGCCATTTTTCCGCTTGTTGCAGAAATACCACACTACCGCGGTTTTCCTTGCCCCGCCTTGTTTGTTGTGGATAATGCCCGCTTGAATTCCCTGTGTATCGGGAGTTTTCAATAGGCCGCCGCCGCTACGACGACAGCCGATAAAACTTAAAAACAACTATGAGGAGTTTTACATGCAAAAGAAACTAATCGCACTGGCCATCACCGCTGCCTTCGCTTCCGCACCGGCATTTGCTGACACATCCGTGTACGGCCTGGTTGACGGCGGTTTCGGTTCCAAAGCCACTACTAATGAA
>Ga0307375_10000155_pt1 | contig 92630 bp, 194 predicted proteins | sample TR1MG_FD_202531 | JGI IMG/M metagenome (GOLD analysis project Ga0307375, IMG submission 202531) | Soil microbial communities from Risofladan, Vaasa, Finland - TR-1 | ecosystem: Environmental > Terrestrial > Soil > Coastal area > Acid sulfate soil | place: Finland: Risofladan, Vaasa | collected... | reverse complement strand
ATATAACTTTCGTGGAGATGGGTGGATTGCCGTTGTCAAATGAACAACGAGATATAATTCAACAATTCGTCAATGTATTGATTGATTTCTCAAAAGAAGAAGCTGTTCAAAAACTTTATCACAGCACTGATAACTGGGATGTGGTGAAAAATCTAACTGAGATTACCTGTTTTGGTCAGGTGTTGCAGATGATTCTCGATAACAAAAAAGAATATGAGGGCGTTGACCGATTCTTCAAACTGTCTGGACGATATGTGTTAAATGATGATTTCAAGATATCAGATTATGATAATCGCAAAGACAAGATCGTGTTTGCCGGTCGCCGCAAGAGCCAGTTCGACCCAAAGCTAACGGGCGGTGTTGCCGAACAGTTTATGTCACGTTGCTGGTCATTCCCTGCGAGCGAAATAGAAAAAATACAGAAGGCGTATACTGCAATGCGTCTTTGTCAAGTAGATATTCTCCAGAAGGGTGGTTACTTGGATATCGAACATTTACTTTTTTTGTATCTCGCCGCAGAACTAAATATATTAGAAGTTGAAAAGATTGGTGTGCAAGGATTGTTAGGTCCAAATGGAATATTAGTTAAAGATTAGCATGAGCAACTATCGTAAAATTTATAAGCAACATTATGGTAAAATACCAAAAGACCAAGATGGTCGATCGTATGAAATTCATCATATAGACGGTGATCATGGCAATGATTCTCCCGATAATTTAAAAGCAATAACGATACAAGAACATTACCATATTCATTATACTCAAGGTGATTATGGAGCATGTCGTTCTATAATAGTAAGGATGAATAAAACTCCCGAAGAAATATCTGCGGCTGTCAGCGAGTTAAATAAAAAACAGGTTCAAGAAGGAACGCATGTCTTTATGAGAAGATCAGACGGATCGTCTATGGCATCTGACAGAGTAGCCAATGGAACACATGAATTATTGGGTGGAGAGATTCAACGAAAAACACAAAACCAAAAAGTTATTGATGGAATACATAACTTTCAGTTTAGATCTGACGGTTCAAGTCTCTCAGCAGATAGAGTAGCCAATGGATCACATCATTTTTCAGACATTGAGTGGCAGAAGAAAAATGCTAAAAAATTAATGGAAGAAGGAAAACATCACTTTTTGACGAATAATCCCAGTAATACTAAAGTCGAATGTCCTTACTGCGATAAAATTGGTGCTTTTGGACCGATGAAAAGATGGCACTTTGATAATTGTAAATTAAATCCACAAAAAATAACAGTGAATGATAGTAAGATAAATATATTAGAAGTTGCGCCAGTGGGGGTTCAGGGATTGCTTGGACCTAACGGCGTGGCAGTAAGGGACTAAATGAGCCAATATAAGATAACCATCCATAAGTGGGTTGATAATAAAATTAGGGTTGAGGAGAGGGTGGTTAATTCACAGAAAGAAGCTGACGTCTTTCTAAGAGACACACCGCACATTAGTCATAGGATTGATAGCAACAGTATAATATTTTTTAATAGGGAAGTAAGCATGGATAAAAAAATTATTAAAGTAAATACCGTGCAGGGAATAGGTGACCTTATGTGGGTTTATCGAAAGCTAGCACCATTAGTAGATGGAATTAAGTTCAATATTTTATTGACTAACAATGACACTACTCAAAGGCGGAGCGGAGACTTCTTAGCCACTCTTGACAAGTGTGCAGGAGTAGAGTTTACGATGGTTCCCGGGCATAAATATGATCAACTTGCAAAATCAAAGTGCGTAATTCAGAATAGCGACGCCTTTGATTATGCAGTTAATGCATGGCTAGAAGACGGTATACACCTAGATGATATTGATACTAATCCCGTGTTGTGGGATATGAATCTAAAATCAGAAGAGACAGAAAACCTACCCGAAAAATATCTTCTTGTTTATGTAAGTGGAAGTGAGCGCCATGCAAATAGAATTAAACAAATGGCAGACGGTGACTGGGTTAGGTTAATTGGAGAAACAGCAATAGAGAAAAACCTCAATAATATTATCTTTATTGGGGCAGAATATGATAGATGGAAGGTTGAGTCTGTTATTAATGCAATGAAGACGTTGCCTTTTAATTGTATTCCGATGTTTGCAGATATTAAGAAAAGCACACATATAATAAAAAATGCTGATTATTTTGTTGCCTATCAAAGTGGGTTGTGTATGATAGCAGAAGAATTTGGCGTACAGACTGCTATGGTTTGGTTTCCTGATTTGGTTAAGATGCGCGATACCTGGATTCGCAAAGAAAACATTGATAAAAAAGCTATTTACTCATTTGTATTTTAATCAAACGATAGAATCGATGATTTCACAAATTAAGGATAATAATGTTTAAGCAACTAACAAAGATAACAGAGCACACAATTAAAGATTATTCACATAAGTTGCAGTGGATAGAAAGTCTTGGTATTGGATATCTGCCATCTGATGGATACGAATACGGAGAGGCATATTGGGAACATTATCTTGATTGCTCACACGGTTGGTTCGGAGAACGACTAACTGAACTAAGAGCAGACTTTGTTACGAAAAATGAAGTATCACTTGAGAGCTTATGTGATGTGGGTGTAGGATCAGGACAGTTTGTTGAGTTTGCTAACTGTAAAGGTGCAGATGTTAATCCACTAGCAATTACTTGGCTTAAAGATCAAGGACGTTATACAGATCACCCAGAAGAGTTTACGTCGTTGACACTATGGGATGTTATTGAGCACATCGACGACCCAAGACCGTTATTAGCAAAGGTAGAAAATGTTTTTATCTCAACTCCGGTGTATAAAGACCTTGATGCTTGCCTTAAATCAAAACACTTAAAACCAGGTGAACATATCTGGTATTTTACTGATATGGGAGTAAAAAACTTTATGTCTCAGATGGGCTTTGCTGCACGTTATACAAGTGACTTTGAGACTGTGTTGGGTAGAGAAAGCATAATGAGTTATTACTTTAAGAAAGTAAAGTAATGCCCGTATATTCGACATCGGGCAACCTAGGAGACATCATCTGGGGTCTTCCTGTTATCAAGCAACTTGGCGGAGGAGAACTTAACCTTATACCAGGCGGCATACCCAATGCTATACGCAAATACAACAACGGTCCAGTTTTTCCAGAGTATGAGAATAGACTCTCACAAAAAGACTTTGATATGATCGCACCTCTATTAGAAGCACAATCATACATTACCGAAGTTACTTTTGAAAAACATAAAGCATTTCACTACGATTTAGATTTGTTTAGAGGAACAGTGGGTCAAGCATTCACAAAAAATTTCATTGAAACCTACGCAGAAACCTTTAAGATTCCCGCAGATTATTCTCCGTGGTTAACAGTAACGCCGAAGAAGATAGCAAAGACTGTTATCACTCGCACTACTAGATACCATTCTCCAAAAACATCAACTATTCCGACATGGATAAAGCTATTACGAGAACACAAAGCATCTACTGAAGCAATCTTTGTTGGGTTACCCGACGAACATAAAGCATTTCAAGATCTATTCAACATAACAATCACACATTATAAAGTCAATAACTTTTTAGAAATAGCAGAAGTAATTGCTGGTGCAGATAGATTTATAGGTAATCAAACATTTGCCAATGGTCTTGCTCGTGGTCTAGACAAAGAAACTTTTCTCGAACTACGATCCGTTGATTGTTATATTGAGAAGGAGAATTGTCATTATTTCTAACCTTACCTATTCTCATAGCGGAGCACTTGGTGATTTGATCTGTTCTTTGCCAGTCATAAAACATTTTGGAAAAGGAGACTTCTATATTAAATTGAGATGTATGGAATATACAGCAAACAAGTATGGATATAGAACAGAACATAAACAGCCTTTTCATTTGCAAAAAATGTCTGAGGAAGAGTTTAAAATGCTTGCTCCGTTACTTGAAGAACAGCCATACATTACTAGAGTTATATCAACCGAAGAACATGAGCCCAAAGTTGATTATGATTTAGATAAGTTTCGTGGTGTATTATGGAGAAGTTTTACTGGCAACTACGTAGAAGCATATTACAAAACATTCAACGTTCCTTATACAGCACAAGATCTTATTTCTCCCTGGCTTATCGCACAACCAAAATTTATTGCCCCAATTATTATTGCTAGAACATTTCGTTACCGTAATCCATCATCCGTAATACGGTGGAAACAGTTTGTTGCGATGGATAACTTTGATACTTTGTCTGTTTTTGTGGGACACAACGATGAGTATGAAGATTTTAAAAAAACTTTTAATACAACTCTTCCGCACTATAAGCCAAAAGATTTCTTAGAACTTTCACAGGCTATTTCGGCAGCCGATCATATAATAAGTAACCAAACATTTGTCTATACATTGGCACAAGGATTAGGTAAGCCGCTTTCGCTGGAAATAAATCCAGATAGGCCACTGGCATCAAGCGAGGTGTTTTTCAACCGTCCGGATTGCTTCTACTTCTAAAACCTGCTATACTGTCATTGGAGGTATTATAATGACAAACGATGAAATGTTCGAAGAATCATTCAAACGACCAAGCAACTATTTCAAGTTATCACCACAAGAACAATGGAGAATAGATAGGCAACTTGGAATACTGGATTGGGAAGGTGGGCTTTTAACTGAAGAAGAAGATAAGCGATTTCAAAATCATTATAAGGAGCAAGCACAATGAAATTAATATTTACGGAAGTAAATGAACAAAATAGAACGTATGTTTTTCCAGGAAATGAGATTGTGATGATAGCAGATGTGGTAAGTATCAATGTCAGCAAAAGCGGCACTCACAGAATCAATACAAAAGACGGCAGAAAACATATCATTCCCACAGGATGGGTTCATATCGTGTTCGACGCCGAAAACTGGACTTTTTAAAAGGAATATAACATGGCCGATATCAAAGATTTAACAATTGATGAAAAACGAGAAGTTATCACTGCTATACTTCACGAAGGTGAAGCAACAGTAGAATTCACAAAAGTGGATGGCACCCTCAGAAAGATGCCATGCACACTAAACCCAGATTTATTTCCGCCAACACCAATGGCAGATTTAATGGAAGCACCAGAACCAAAGAAGGAACGCAAAGAAAATCCAGGTGTTATCAGAGCATTTTGCACTGACAAACAGGAATGGAGATCCTTCAGAATCGAGAATGTCATAACCATCACGAGGTAAAATTATGGGTTCGCTTATCCTTTGTGCAAACAGCAGTTGTCAAAGAAGAACTACTTGTCGCAGATTTAACGATGATCCAGTTAATCTGATTCATCTTGAAAAAAGCACAAGAATAGAGGCAAATCTACAAGGCGTAGACGAGCTAGAATGCAGCAGATACCTCGCAATGCCCGTAACCTTAAAACTTATAAAAACAAAATATGCGTCTCATCATTAAAACAGAAGCAAACACACTATATTCAGTGCATCTCCCCAACTATCTCGACGTAACTAATGACGAGATCATTTTAGGCAATGCATTAAAGAAGATGCCGCCAACAGCAGTCTATAAGTCACATCATATCCACAGCGATGATTTGTGTGACGAAGAGCGAAAGCAATTAGACTATTTCGGTAAAATCAAGTTTCCTCCAATAGAATTAAACATTAACTTATACGAGAAAGAGTAGATGAAGATCTACTCTTCTTGTAAAATTAAAAAGACAAAAGACAACTTTATCAAAGATTCACAATCTAAAGATGGATTAAAGGGTAGTTGCAAAGATTGCACTCGTGCATACGATAACTTTTGGTATGCAGCTAATGCAGAAAAACGAAAATTTTGGGCATTGAATAATCCAGAAAGAGCTGCAGAAAAGGCAACTAAGAAAAGAGAAACCAGCAGAACCTGGGAGGCGGCAAATCCAGAAAAACGAAAAAAAATATCAAAATCTTGGAGATTAAAGAATGTTGATAAATTGCTTTGCAATAACGCAAAACATCAAGCCAAAAAACTTAGAGCAACCCCATCTTGGGCAGAATCTGAGAAAGAAGAAATTAAAAAACTATATAAGATTGCTAAACTAAAAACTAAAGAAACAGGAATCAAATATCACGTAGATCATATCGTGCCACTAAATTCAAAGATAGTTCAAGGATTCCATTGTTTGGCTAATTTACAAATATTAGATGCAAAGACAAATATGGTTAAGAGCAATAGAGTTTGGCCAGATATGCCCTTAGATTAAGAAAAAAGTTAATACTAAATATTTGATATAGGAGAAAGATTATGTCAAATAGAAATTCTTTTTGTTGGCCCGAAGCTTTCACAAGTAATACTACAAATTTTTTAAATGAGTCCGTAGAGAATGTCCTAGCCATGCAATTGTCTGCCTGGGGTAATCTGTATATGGGAGTCCCCGTCCCATCAAATTTCTTCGCTGTGATGGATGCAGCAAGCAAAATTACAAAAGTGTTCAAACCCGATGACTGTAAGGATCTCTTCCACGAGATAATGGATGAGCGTCGAAATCGCGATTCTAGCGAAGAATAAAGTCCTTGACATTCTAATCAATCTGTAGTAATATATTACCGTGTGCTATTATACGCACGGTAATATAAGCTATGGAACTCAACTCACCTGATTACACGGATCTGACCGGCAAGGTCGTTCTATTGAAAATCTCTGGATACACCAAAGATCAATCATTTGGTTATCGTCTACGCCGTGTGGTTGATCCATGCAGCCCTATAGACAGTCTTGTCAAGTTGGCGAGATTCAACCCATTAAGCCCTAATAGCAACATTATTGAATTATGGAACCGTAATCGTGTAGAGGGATGGCTTACGATTGAGAACGCAGAAAAAATACTTGTTTGGGAAGCATTACAAAAATGAAAATTATACCCATCACAGCAGAAAAGCTTCCCGAAGGAACAATTATTGTTCTTAAAGAATCAGCTGTTTCGTGGTTAGGAAATATCATACTTCCTCGAAGATTGCGTAAAGTAGTATCAGATCGACCTAACAGCATCCTCACGCATAGTCTAGATAGATCAAATTATGGGGAATGGGATAGATCGGATGTTGAGGGATATATTGCAGCAGAGGATATTGACAAGTTTATTATGTGGGAGATATTAGAAAAATGAAAGTTTGTCCACTAACATCTGAACCACTTCCTGCAGGAATAATTATTGTTCTTAAAGAACATTCTATTTTTTGGTTAAACTCAAACATGATCAACAGACGATTACGCATAGTGATTGAGGATTACGGGAATTGCGTAAAAACAGATGTGTTGGACAGCAATGACCCGTTTACTAGAAACATAGGAACATGGGACAAAGAAGATATTGACGGCTTTATTACGCGGGAAGACTTGGACAAATTTCTTGTTTGGGAGACACTTAAAAAATGAAAATAGAACCTCTACCAGAATCCACGCTTCCTCCAGGAACAATTATTGTCCTCAATGAGGAAGCGGCGTTGAGTTACGGACATTTGGAGATCAAATCGAGCAGAATTCGTGTTGTTATTAAAGAAGACAGTACGATGGTGAATACAGTTTCATTGAATAGCCCATCGCATAAAGGCAAGTGGTCAAGAGATAAGATTGAAGGAATTCTCAAAAAAGAAGAAATAAACCAGTTTTTAATGTGGGATATTCTTACTAAGAAAGCAAGCGATGAATAACTTAGATCCAACAAATTCAATCCGAGATTACTTGGATGAATCAAACGATAACAAAGAAGAAAGACTCAACAAGATTGCCGATTTGATCCACCTATTAAATTTTGAAAGACGACTGACAGAATTGACCGAGGACGAATCCAAAGCAATGATGAATGTAGGCAGCGCCGACTGGTTATCTGAAGGCGAAAAAAAGAAAATGAAGGATTGTAAGACAGATGAAGAGCGCGACGCTCTCTCAAAAGAAGTTGCAAGAGGAGTTTATTTTGTGCAGTGTGCATGGAGTGATTACCTAAACGGCATATCAGAATACAAGCCGTATGACTCAAAGAGAGAAGCAGCCCGTATGTGGGATGTATTACAGAGGCAAACAGATGAATAAGTTTGGCGTAGAGGTGCATAAGTTTGAGGACGAAGTTGATGGATCACTTATAGGTAAGTATGTCCTTATTAAAGAAGAGTATATACACAGGGCAACGCCAAAACTCTATTTGAGAAGAATTGTTTCTGTTGCTACTGATATTTCCGATGATATTAATAAAACACTTATAACAACTGTTCCGCATGTGTTAGAAGGTCGACGAGGAACTTGGTCTCGCGACAACCTTCAAGGTTGGGTTAGCGTTGAGGATGCAGAAAAAATTATGGTATGGGAAAGTTTAGAACATGGACTTGTGTAAGATTTGTGGTCGACCTCTTGGTACTGAGAATGTCGATAAGCATCATTTGATGCCTAAGACTTTTCGTGGTAAGAGCACACCTGAGAATCTACACTCGTTGCATAAGATATGTCATCGCAAACTTCATGCAACAATATCAGAAAGAGAGATGCAACACTATTATCATACATTTGAGCGCATACTGGAACACGAAGAAATCATCAAATTTGTAAAGTGGGTAGCAAAGAAAGAGCCCGGTTATTACAGTGGCAGCAATGAAACTAATGTTAGGCACGGAAAGAGACGATAGCATGGCAATGGTAGACTACACAATAGTTGGCGGTAGTGTTGGTTATTACTTTCACAAAAATGAAGAAAACTTAACGCCTCTTGTTATCAACAGCAACGGCGCAATTGAATGGATAGAGAACGTGTTGCACGTTGAGCCAACGGCAGACCGATTTAGTCATTTTACTTATCACGTTAACGACGAACAACTCGCAATGTTTATCTTGAGATGGAGCTAATTGATATGGTATTTAAGTATTACATGTTGGTGGATGATTGTATCGTTGAGTCAGACCATGGATGTGCACCAGAAAGAATAGACCGCGATCATATTTATACCTCAACGGTGAGCACTGTTTTCTTAGCCTCAGAGCATGTTGGTGGAATGTTTGAAACAATGATTATGGGAGGTCCAGCAGATGGATTTATGATCAGATGTGAAACTGCCAAACAAGCAAGAGAAATTCATGCACAAGTAACTCATATACTTAAATCAATAAACTGGCTAACATATTTTTTGGATGGAAACGCATCAATTAAAATTTTCGACTTGCTTAATAATATCAAAAAGGATTCAGAGTAAAATGATGAAATGGAAAGATGAGGGAGAGAATAGTTTATTCCTATTCTCTATGAAAGAGTTTATGCAATTGCCAGACGGCATTGAACTCGAGTCTATCAATGGTTGGAAGCGTATCAAAGGTAAAGACTACATAGACGATGACACTCGCGCCGGATATATCGCTTATGGGATTCGCTCACCAGAAACACACAAACACGCTGATCTGTTTCTGATATTTTTGTTGAAGAAAGATTACTAAAGGAGAAATAAATGACTTACAAAGTTTCAAAACTACCCGCAGCAAATCGTGCAGTAATTGGCAAATCAGTTATTGAAGGAACTACAGAAACAGGTGAAATTGGGCGTATGATAGAAGATATGATGTCAGAAGCGGACTATCCGATCAATAGAGATGATACAGTAGATTTAGGTGAATTGGGCATCGAAGTAAAATCCAGAAAGATTGGTTCAATCGCCGCCCACACAATTGGCACAATGACAGTCGAGGACATACTTAAAACACCATACGAGTTTTCTCCTATTTTTAAGAAAGTGCAAACTCAATATCGTGTTAAACACGATGAGATTGTTGTACGTGAGGCAGAAGTGTTTGATTTTACTGACCCCTATATTCAGGATAAAATTAAACAAGCATATGAATATGGGCGAAAGTTAATGTCAGAAGGAAAATTTGATCAGTTATGTCTAATAAACGGAACATGGTGGGGGTATTGGGAGAAGAAGAACGGAAACAGTTATGCATTTCGCATTAGGGATAAGGCAATGCGTGGGATGGAAGACTCAAAATATAGCTCGTTCTCTGACTTATATGAATTCTAAATCTGACAAAGATTCTGCTTGACTTTTCGGTAAAAGAGTGTATATTAACTATAATAGTATCTTATGGAGTTACAAATGACTAGAAAATATGAGAAGATTGCTGCATCGGACCGACCTACTTGTATAAACCCCGGATGTGGAAAACCAGTAACGTTTACGCATAAAGATGAAAACGGAAAAAGACGTTGGCGCATACATTGCAGTCATTGTCAACGGGCAAGTTATGGAAAACACCCACACGCAGAAGGCGTTACACCATATAAGACAGGAAAGTGCAGTAATATAGATGGGGCACCTGAAATTTGACTGTCTAATTAAGTGGACTAAGGTTCCTAAATGGGCTAAAGGAATGACAGAAGTAGACCATAAGAATGGTGATCATACTGATAATAGCCCAAAAAATTTAGAAGAGTTGTGCCCTATTTGTCATAAATTAAAAGGACAACTGAGCGGCGATTATAATAATCGAAAAATTACCAATAGATAAAGAAATAAAAATGCCTGACATAACAATGTGCAGTAATGCAGAATGCCCAAATGCGGATTATTGCGAACGGTTCACAGCGAAACGCAGTAAGCGACAATCATTCTTTTATTTTCTGCCTGTCGGAGACAAATGCGAATCATTCTACCCAAATGCAAAATATAAGACATTTCAGATCTTGGCTGGACAAGACATAAACACTGATTTTACAACTCTGAGGTGGCAGCAAATAAAAGCTCGCGCTCTACGCAAAAAACCCAAGAATCCGCCCAAGATCTACTACGATATAGCTGACTTCAAAAGGAATAAAATTTAACCGAAAGTGCTTGACATTTGATTCAGATGATGCTACAATGGTATAAATAGTAATAAGAAGATAGACTTCTTACATAACACACAATTTGGGGATTCCAAAATGCATCTAAACTACAACACAACAGTTCACCTCAGCGCAGACGACTGTGAGAAAATCATAAAAGACTTTATCAAAAAAGAAACGGGTATGGATGTCACAAACATGAGTTTCGAAGTAAAGAAAGAAATTTGCGGTATCGGTCTGGGCGAACACGAATGCACCAACTTCAAGGGAATCACTGTTCGTTGTGATAAACTTGCTACGCCGCCCACAACTGAATCTTCGTGGAAAGGTGAAGTAGACAAACAAAGCGGAGCATTTACTCAGGAAGAAATAGATAACGCCACCGCGTGGAGATAACAGAGCAGCAATTGTGTCGATAGACGATACACATTTTTTTAATTGGAGGACTTCCAAATGTCAACAAAAATAACACTCAGCACTAAATTTATTATATCCGGCATCAAAGCAGATAACTCTCGCGTATATTACGCAATCGACTCACATTCTGGCGGATACCCATACTGGTCTACTTACCATGGTTCTGCAAAAGAATTTGAGGCAGTGGTTGATGTATATCAGGTCGGCAAAGAAGATTACATGCGAAAAGAAGTAATCGAAATTGAAGTATTAAAAGTTGAATCAATTGCCAGCATAGTAAGCACTGAAGAAATTGTTAGCGCAGCAAAAGCAGCGGCAATGGCAGAAATTGATGAGATACAAAAGAAATTGAACGAAAAAACTGCTGAGTTGAGGAGAATGTCATGAAAAAACAATTTGACTATGTTGTCTTCATAGGAAGATTTCAACCATTCCATGCAGGACATCAAGAAGTTTTGAACAGAGCACTTCAGCTGGCAGACAAAGTAATCGTGCTGGTGGGCAGCTCGTTTCAACCACGCACTATCAAGAACCCGTTTACTTTTGATGAACGCAAGCAAATGATTCTGGACACATATAACTTTCTGACTTTACGAGATCAAGCAGAGGGAAAGTCCCCAAGCATTATTATTGCGCCACTGCAAGATCAACGATATAATGATCAGGCTTGGACGGCAAGGGTGCAGGCTACAGTTGAGTCAGAAGTGACCAAAGCATTTGGCTGGACTGATAAACCTCTTAGGGGAGGATTGATTGGTCATAGCAAGGACGAATCAAGTTATTACTTGCAACTTTTCCCGCAATGGGAATCAGTGGAACATTCGATCAACGAAGAAGTTCATGCTACTGATATGCGCGAGCTGTATCTCGAAGCAAACGTGAAGTACCTGAAGTCAGTGGTTCCGCCAGAAGTATATAAATTCTTGGTTGAGTTCAGCCGTAAGAGTGAGTTTACTGAATTGGCAAAAGAGCAAGCGTTTATCAAAGCATACAAGAAATCGTGGGAAGCAGCGCCATACGCACCAACCTTCGTTACCGTAGATAGTTTAATGGTATGCGCTGGCCACATTCTGCTAATCAAGCGCAAAGCAGAACCAGGCAAAGGGTTATATGCCTTACCTGGAGGTTTCGTAAATCAAAAGGAAAGACTTGAAGATGCAATGATTCGCGAACTACGAGAAGAGACAAAGATTAAAGTTCCGGAGCCTGTATTAAGGGGAAGTATAAAGAAGACAGCAGTATTTGATCACCCCGAACGTTCATTACGTGGAAGAACTATTACGCATTGCTATTTAATAGAATTAGTCTCTGGAAAATTGCCGATTGTAAAAGGAGGCGATGACGCACAAACGGCGAAATGGATTCCCCTTTCACACGTTAGGGAGGAAGAAATGTTCGAAGATCACTATCAAATTATTTTATCTTTAGTTGGGCTTTGATAATGTGCTCAATCTCGGCAAATTTGAAGTATGGAATACGAAGGAGCAATAATTCATTGTCACGGGCATATTTATCTTTGAGCCCGTCCCTGATACATCCCTCGTTAAATTCTTGTAATGATGATCTGTGGGATGGTCGATAATGACCCTGACCATCATACTCTATTAGTATATTGTGTGTCGGTAAGTAGAAGTCATATCGAAGCTTTGCTTTTTTGTTTTTGTAGTATAGATCTTTAAATGTTTTTTGTTCTTCGAATTGAATGTTGTTTTGTATTAAAGTTTGTCTAACTGCATTTTCACCTTTAGATGAGTTGCATTTTGGGCATCCAGCTTTAGATCGAGTATGATCGTGTTTATTTTGTTTGAATTCTCCGTGTGATGGACAAATAATAGTAATACGCTTTGATTTATATTCGACGAGTGTTATTTTTGAGTAGTCATATTTGTTGTTATGGATAGCAGTAGCTTTAGAAATAAAGTCGGCGAGGGGTAACGTTCTGATAGTAGATCGAGAGTCTAAAGCACACTGTGGGCAACCGGCTCCAGATATATGATTTGTTGGGGTTTGCAGAAATACTGCATTGTGCTTAATACAACGAATAGACACTGGTGTTTTACTACTTGAGTAAGTAACAGATGAATAATCGTAAGAATTTTTGTGTATGTTCATTGCTTTTGTAATGAAGGATTCGGTGGTATCGGAATATCGAGTTGATGCTTTTTGTAGAGCACATTTAGGACACCCAGATTTTCGACCAGTATGATTATCGGGCGTTACCATAAAATCGCCGTGCTCAGAACAGGTCACTGATACTTTAGTTCCTGAATTTAGATATGCGACATTGGCATAGGAATAAACCGAATTATGCGCGATTTTTGCTTTACTGATAAATTGTTGTTGCCTTTGCAATAATGATGACATTTGCTATATTCTCCTCTATATGTTTATTTATGCAAAGTTGGAGAATATGGTAATAAATCCCGTAAATTACGGGTCAGATTTGGATAGACCGAATCTGTTTAACTTTTAAAGGAGATTTAAAATGACTAAATTATTAAGTTCCAACCCGCTGCTCATGGCAGACGGATACAAATACTCACACTACCTGCAATTGCCACCAGGCACCAGCGTAGGTTACGCATACGGTGAATCGCGCGGTGGCGAATTTGAAGAAACTATTTTCGCCATGTTGCAAATGTTCATCAAGCGTTACATGATGACTCCAATCACTCTGGAAGATATTGACCAGGCAGAAAAGTTTGTCATTGCATACGGAATGCCCTTCAACCGCGAAGGGTTTGAAGAAATAGTAAACAAGTTCGGCGGATACTGGCCCGTAACCATTCGTGCGGTTCCAGAAGGAAAGCGTATGCCAACTTCGTTGCCTCTCTACACTGTTGAAACTGAACCAGGAATGGCATGGGCAGCAGCATTCATCGAAACCCAATTGCTGAGAGCAGTGTGGTATGGCACCACTGTTGCATCTAACAGCTACGAGTCCAAAAAAATTATCAGGCATTTTCTGGAAGAAACCGGAACTGTTGAAGCATTGCCATTCATGTTGTGGGACTTCGGCGCTCGTGGCGTATCCAGCCAAGAGTCAGCAGAAATCGGCGGAGCAGCTCACTTGGTAAACTTCAGCGGTAGCGATACTGTTGCAGGAATATGTGCCGCAATGGATTACTATGGCGCAACTGTCCCACCAAGCATGGGCGTTCCTGCAATGGAACACAGCACTGTCACGTCGTGGGGAAGGTCCCGCGAAGAAGATGCATACAGAAATATGCTGAATCACTTTGCAAAACCGGGCGCATACGTTTCAATCGTGTCAGACAGCTACAGTTTGATGAATGCAATCAAAATGTTTGGCACTTCTCTGAAGCCGCAAATTATCGAATCAGGCGCAACCCTGGTAGTTCGCCCAGACTCTGGAATACCAGCAGATATCGTTCTGCAAGCAGTTCGTCAACTGGACATCTACTTTGGTAGCACCGTCAACGCAAAAGGATACAAGGTTCTGAATACTGTTCGCGTTCTGCAAGGCGACGGCATTGACCACAAATCAATCCAAAGCATTTTGCTGAATTTGAAGATTGCTGGTTACTCAGCAGATTGCATTGGCACTTTTGGTCAGGGCGGAAAATTGTTGCAAGCCGTTGATCGCGACACCCTGAAGTTTGCACAAAAAATGTCAGCAGTATTGATCGACGGAACCTGGGTTGAAGTATTTAAAGATCCAATTACTGATTCAGGAAAGCGTAGCAAGAAAGGACGCGTCACCACCATAGAACGTGACGGACATTTTAAAGCCATTACCCTGGATCACTTGGAAGAGTATGAAGAAGCTGGTTGGGTAGAAGTGATCAAAACCGTTTACAAAAACGGCAAGTTGGTTAAAGAATGGACTTTCGACGAAGTAAGAGCAGAAGCTAATAAGTAAGTCATTGAAATCAGGAGAGAAATCTCCTGATTCTTTGCTTGACAGATCATCAAAAGAGTGTATAATGGATACATTACACTTCAGGAGAAACAAATGGTTAACCTAACTGATTCTCAGATTATTGAGATTGCAACACGTGAGATGGTTTTTACAAGTGGCGATCTACAATCACTTTTGCGTTTCGCTCGAGATGTAGAAAAAGCAGCACAAGACGCCATGCGCCGCAATACTGAGATGACTTTGCGCGGCAACGAAGCAGCAAGCAACAAACACATTTCGAATCTCGAAGCACAAATCAAAGAACTAAGGGCACAAAAATGGTCGTCGACGAAGAATTACATGACAAAGTTAAAAATCTCTACCATCGTTTTGGTGTAGGTTATGTCTATCAATATGTTGCTGAAAAGAACCCGTCAAATAACTTGCCATATCACAATTGGTATCACATATTGTGCATGGTCGAAAAAGTTGTTGAGGGAGCAAACTTCCACAACTTACCGTATCGATCTATTCGGCATCTGATTATTGCAGCACTGTTCCATGATTTTGATCACAGTGGAGGAAAACTTACCGACACAGTAAATATTAGTAGAGCAATTGCTGGCTTCAGTCGATTTGATGCACACTTAAACAGCGACAAAAATGCAGTTGATGCTCGTGAGATTAAGCAGTTGATCTATGTGACAGAATACCCGTATGTTCTTGAGCCAGTATGCATCGAACAAAAGATTATTCGTGATGCAGATTTGATGCAGGCATTTCGTCCAACGTGGAAAGAAATGATCATTGACGGATTGCGCGAAGAAATGTCCATACGTTTGGGCAAAGAACTTACGCAGGACGATATGTGCTTGGGGCAAGTAAAGTTTCTTAAAAGCATTGAAGCACATTCCGGCTGGGGAGATGATGTAATGTTTGAACAGGGCGGAATTGAAAAAGCACTTGTTGAAGTAGAAATGCTTATGAGAGGAATGGTCACAGCAAAAGTATGACAAGTCCAACTAAAACAGATCAAGTTTTTTGGGAATCGTTTACGCCAGATCGTGGTCTTGTAGTCTCAGAAGAATGGGCACAAGAGTTGTATAACTATCTCGTCCTCGGTTTTCCGCCAGGAAGCTTTCATTATGCTGTATTCGCAAATGATTTAATGGGTGCAGCAGTTAGATCACATCGTGCAAACACCTGGTCAGCATTAATGGCAATGTGCCGATGGATAATCAACGTAGGTCCGGATCAAGCATTTGGGTCTTATGAAAAAGTGCAAGAATGGCTGGAGTTATCAAATGAACAGCGTAGAAAAATACTTGAAGAGAAAAGATTACTCACTCCAGAAAAAGATGTAGTTTGGAATATTTTAAAGGAAGAACAATGAAACCAGTCGCTATCTCAATATTTATTTTTAGTGTGGTATTTGTTTTGATATCTGCATTAGCATCATATGTGAAATCTATGCATCAGTGTATTGTCTTCGATGGACCAGCACCGCTTCCTGGTAGATCAATGGTATTGACAGATAACGACATTGGTGTCTACATAGTAAATGGATCAGTCAACGGAATACCAGCTAAGTTTATGATCGATACGGGAGCATCATATACTTCTCTGTCATACGATCTCGTCAAAAAATTGGGGATTACGAGCTGCACCGATACGTCAACTGTTGTGACGGCTAACGGAGAAGTGCAATCATGCAGCGCACCAGTAAATAGTTTGGTCATGGGGAAATTCGTTGCTAACGATGTGACCGTTCAATATATTAAAAACATGACCGATATTTCAGTAATTGGCGAAGACTTTCTGACACACTTCCGTGTTTCTATATACAAACATCAAATGATTATTTCAATATAATCAACAACTTATAAGTCATTGATTTCATAGGGCAGATCTTTCTTGAAAATAAATGAGAAATCTCTTGACATTTCGGTTATAAAGCGTATAATAGCTTCATACAGTTAATAAAGAGGAGCAACAAATGACACAATATACTTATACTTCTACTGCCAACATCAAAGTTACTGTTCCAGCTAACATTCACAAAATGGTTCAGCGCGGAATGAAATTTGACCACGTTCAAGGTGGTAAGATCAATAAGCAATGTGTGTTCGTTGTTTTTGATGGCAAAGAAGTTACTGTTGCCAAGAAAGTTGACGCAACGATCGAAGCTGCAAAAAAGAATGCTGTTGCAAAAGTTGCTCCTGCTAAGAAAGCAAAAGCTAAAAAAGCAAAAGCCAAAAAAGCAAAGGGCAAGAAGTCAAACGCGGACTTGATGCGTGAGTTCGTCGCCAAAGCCAAAAAAGATGGCAAAACAGTTGAAGATGCAATCGCCTACGGAATCAATGACTTAGGTCAGAACAAATCGCAGGCTAAGAAGTATGCAACTGACATCTGGAACGCTAAGTAATTGATTCAACAGCGGATGTCAAAAAACGTCCGCTGTTCTGTGTAACACGGCACACACGACGATCTAATATCGTCTTTGAGCAACCAAAAAATATCAACATAATCAATGACTTGCGTCATGCAACGAATTGTAAGTCATTGATTATACGATGCAAATCATTCGAAAAAGTTCTTGACATTTCCTACCGAAAGCGTATAATAGCTTCATACAGTTAAACAACAGGAGTAATAAATGACACAAGCATACATCAAAGTTATTGCAGGAACATATTGCGGCAAAGCTGTTGAGAATGTTGTATTCCCCCTGATTAAAGCATATACAAAGCACGGAGATCAGCCTGCGTTCGTCACAGTTGACGGATCACATGCGTTCGGCGCCGGCAAAGAAAAAATCCGCGTTAAAGTTGAAAGCATTCGCGATGCAGTGCCAAGCACGATCGAAGAATTCCTGGCAAACGGCCGCATTGAAAATGCTCCTGCTGTTAAAGTAGCAGAAGCAGAATCCGACGAAGTAGTGATGGAGCGTATTTCCAATCGCTTTGAAATCTTGCATGAAATGACAAAGGCTGCATGTGCTGGGGACATTCGTGCGATGATCGTAACTGGTCCCCCTGGCGTAGGTAAATCGTTCGGCGTTGAAGCTGAACTGGAACGCGCCGCAGTGTTTGATCGTATCGCAAATCGCAAAGTCAAATCAGAAGTCGTGAAGGGCGGAATGTCCGACATCGGCTTGTATCAAAAACTGTATGAGTTCAGCGACAGAGACAATGTTCTTGTCATGGACGATTGCGATGAACTGTTTTATGAGACTACTACTTTGAACTTGCTGAAAGCAGCACTCGACACGAGCAAAGTTCGCAAGATTTCCTGGAACAAGGAATCTCGCGCACTTGACGGCGCTGATATTCCTCGCTCGTTCAACTTCAAAGGTTCGATCATATTCATCACAAACATCAAGTTCGAGAACATCCGTTCCAAGACTTTGCAAGAGCATTTGAAAGCCCTGGAATCACGTTGTCACTACTTGGATCTGAAGCTTGACACAACTCGCGAGAAGCTGTTGCGTATCCGTCAAATCGCTAATACTGGCGAGCTGTTTAGCAGCTATGACTTCGAGAAAGAGCAAGAAGCAGAAGTGATTGACTTCTTGTTTGCTAACCAGCCCAAATTGCGCGAAACCAGCTTGCGGACTGCACTGAAAGTGGCTGACTTGTATAAGAGCTTCCCAGCAAAGTGGCAGTCGTTTGCACAAGAACTGGTTATGAAATCTGCGTCGTAAGACGCAGTTTTTGAGGAGAAGAAAATGGAATCAGTGATGTATTTTTATTATGGCATGCCGGCAATCGAGTGGTTGAAAGCAGTGAAGGCCGGATGGATGACCGACACAAGTTTTTATGAACAGGCATGTGCCAAGTTTGGATACAGAAACCAACTGTAGGAGAAATGAAATGAAAGAACAAGATCTTAAAGAGCGCGGAATGTTTTTCAGGTTCTACGGAACACCACAAGCAGTTATAGACGAGTTCATCGCATTAGTTGACTCAAAGTATTCCCTCAGCGAACACAAGCAAGTAGCAATGACGCAGAGCCAGAATATGTTTGTTACGACAACCAACAATGTCGAAGTCGACGTCGTCTTTGAGACAGCGGAGATTCGCGAACAGTTTCTGGAAGACGCAACTATGCGTAAAGCATATCAAGCTGCTGCCTCACCTGCTCAGGTAGAAGTAGAGATCATTCAGGTGAAACCAGGCGATTCAGCTTTTGTTCTCTAAGGGAGAAATGAAATGAGCACAGCATTATGGCTTTTGATTGTGGCAGTATCGATGATAGTTGCCTTTATTATGGGTATCTACGCAGAACGAGAAGAGTGGAATGGCCTCATTGATAAAGGCATTCTTCCCAAACCAAGGAACACGAAGTAATGGAACTGCGGGATAAAACAAACAAAGAGTTAGAGGATATCATTCGAGCTGGGCCGTTAGCCGATCACCGCACTGCCGACGAGTTGATTGAGTTAGCTAATAGCCGGGATGAATTGCGCGAGAATGGAACTCGCAGTATGTTGATGCATCTTATTTTTGAATATGTGATTACTCATACGTTTAATGTCGGCAAGATTACTATATCGCAGATAGGCAAAACTTATAGTGACGAACACGGCAAATATGTTATGCACTATGAGGGTGATATGACACGACATGTCGGAGGGAGAGACACGATTTACGCAAGTGAAACAGAAATAATAGCAATGGCAAAAAGCTACGATCGTATATTTGAAGAGAGATGCGAACAAACAACTATCAACTTTCCAACAGGTGAATTACTGTTTGCTAATTATTTTAGTCCGATGGACGAGTTGCCAGATAACATCAAATATGGTGAGAAATTCAGCATCAACGGCGCACTCGGCCGGCAAAATACAATGGAGTGGCTCGCAGAAAACCGTGGCATAGCATATGGCCAACTTGGCAACACGTCTTGCGCGGTATATAAAGTCAACGATGACAAGATTTATATCACATCTGCCTATGCAGAAGATGATGACGAAGGAAACTCGCTTATTCCGCCTGGCGAAATGATGGGAACGATATCTTGTGGAGTCTGGCGGTTCGAAGGGGTTGATAAAGCCGACATAGCAAAGCATAAATTCAACATTGAAGAAGCAGAAATAGACGACTTAGTTGAAGTAAAGGTAAATCCCGGAGAGTGGGAGATGCGCGTCTATTATCAGCATTATGGCGACGATGACTTAATTGAGAAATTCAAGATTCCTTTGTGGGCTGAATTGAATAGAGTAATATAATGGCAAAGAAAGAAGAAGTTATTCACTTTGACGCAATTGGTCGACCTCTAAAAGTTGGAGACCCGGTGGCATGTGCAAATGGAAAGACAACACTATTGATTGGCACAACAACTTCTATCGGAGAAAAACAAATTCGCGTCGTTAATTTTGGTCTTCCGCCAAAATCACTTGACGCGTGGGGTGAAATGAAAATCAACGGTAAACTACGTTATTCAAAAGAAGTAATTTTGATTGGCGGAGAAGACGTGACGATGTATCTTTTGAGGACAATAAAATAATGATGCTCAAACTAAAAAAACATCATGTAGTTTTGATTTTGATTATTGCGATAATGCTTCTTTTTGCAAGGTGGCATCAGCCACACAGAAGTTCTCGTCCGAAGCCTATTGCTGTGCAGCCATCGCCAGTTATTGACACATCGACAGGCACATTGAAGTTTATGACAACGCCGCAACCAGTGATGGACTCGGACAATAGGGGAAAGTGAAATGAACAAGCGAGTATTCTTGACAAACATTAACATTGTAATAATTGCAATTGTGTTGGCGATGGTGGGGATGGTTGTATTCAGTGTATATGAAGACCATCAGCATCCTATGGTCTGCACCAAGTCTGAAAAGGTTGACAAAATTCTCGCACTTGAATACAGGTCGGGTGTCATACAGTTAGCAAGCGGGAAGATACTAACTGTAGATCAAGCAACTCTTAAACTCGGCGATGATTACTGTCTTGATTGGGAAAGAAAATGAAAAATATTGGTCTGATCATTGCAGTTTTTATATTTGCTGCCCTTCCTTATGCAGGATATTATTTCATAACTCACTACTTACTTCTTCCTCCTATAACTGATGCGAGTCGAATGGTGGCTCTATCTTGCTCATTGGGCATATCGCCTTTCTGTGTTATTGCCGCATCATATGTCACACTCGTGTGGGAACGCGGATAACGGGCTCATCAAATAGCCGAAATGCTTGACTGTATTTCGGCTTTATGCTATCATGACATATGAGGATAAGAAAATGATTTTTCCGTTTATTGAGGACTACATTGAGTTTATTGCTGGGTATAAAGATATACGTGGCAACTATCTCGGAACGTGGAATGCACCTGTGATACATCTTGCGTCATACGACGTAAGCTTCGTTCAAAGCGTAGCAACACAAACCTTGGAGAAGGGTGTCGCTTTATCTTACAAGCAAGCATCTCTCGTAGAAACGCTGATCAGTAAATATGATAAACAATTAAGCAAGTTATCAGTTAATCAGCCTAATCATAAAAACTATCGAAAGCCGTTACGAGAAGTTTCGCATATATCAAGTCTCACTTTTGAAGATGATATGATCTATCTTCGGTTCCCCTTTAATAACACAAGAATTTTAGCAATTAAAGCATTCTTACCTTTATCACACGGGAGATGTATGTGGAGTAAAGACAAAGGTGCGTGGATTTTTGCACCAACAGAATTTAATGTTAGCTGGCTGGTGACTTATGCACAAAATGAGCAAATTGCTATCGCAAAAGAAGTGCAAGAATTATTTGATCTGATTATTGAGGCAGAAAAAACTCCCTATAAGATAGAACTAAACATGAATGAGGATGGTAAATTCTATGTGGAGAACGCACCAGAATCAATGGCTAATTATTTGAATGAAAATATTGGATTTGATAATCTACTGTCGCTGGTTGACAATGCGGGTGTTCTTGGATACACTATCAACAAAGACATAGAGTCGACGGTTAAAGCAGAATATGGTTCTACGTTTATTAAATTATGCGCTGATAGGAACATTGATCTTGTGCCCAATAGTAAAGAAAAACATTCGCGTGAAGACATCGTTAGATGGGCAATTGAGGTTGACAGACTGCCTATCTGTGTTTACAATCCAAATTTTCTGACAGCTGATATGTCTGAATATAAGAAGTTCTTTGAAGAAGATGAGATAAAGGTCATAACATTAAAAGACAACATAGACTTTTCTTCATTGAACGACGACAAGATCAAATTAATCTATTCTAATCGTGTAATCGCTGATTGGAAGGGTCGTATGCCGTTGTTAGTTACTTATGCCAATTTAATGCACGGCTCTACAAAGAAGGAATTTTTGAGTAAGGCCGAAAAAGTTGTTTACTACTGTGCGACATTGCCAAGATGACGCTAATGCGTTCATTAAATGAAAATAGCAAAGACAAAAGAAAGAATATTGGGTGAGCGAAGACCATTGAGGAAAAAGAATCCTCTTTTTTGGCAAGCTCTTAAAGAATTGCCAAAAAGTAAACCGCAGAAAACACATTATAACCCATGGGATGGATTGAAGGTAAAGATAGTTAGATGGCCAGATGAACTATGAAAAGAGCAAAGCAACATCGGCGAACGTTCTATAAAGCATGGGAAGAATTAAAAAAAGAATACAATCTTCAGAAGCCCATAAGAACAATAAGTGCAGGCTGGACAATTAAGATAGACTATGATTTACATACAACTTACGGCCTTGATGTAGAGGAAGAGCTAATTGCCAATCTTACCGCAGAATTAGATGCTGAACTTTTGAGGGAAATATTAAATGGAAAATAAACAAATGTCTATACAAGAAGAGTTAGAAGATTTGCGAGAACTCGCCGAACGACTATTCACTGCTGTTGAAATAGCAAGCGACTATCTCCCACAGCACTGGGAAATGGACTCAGTTCCACTTGTTCATGTTGACTCTTCTTGTGATCATCATTTTCTACCATTTTAATAAGTAATCGATGGCAGATAAAGTGTTCCCGGGCAGTAAGTTTGGCTAAGTTATTTTTCGAATTATCTCCACCCAAACTTTTCGGAACGATATGGTGTTTTTCGGAATAGATTTCTGGTGATAATGTTCTTGCTTTTGCCCTATCAACTATGTTGTAATAGTAATTGGTGTATTTATTATCGATAAATATCATTATCTATTATTTATATTAAAGGAAACAGCAATGGCTAAATGTCTTATCACAATTCAGGACGAAACAAATTGTCAGGTCACTGGATTAGAACTTGGTATTAGAAAAAAACTTTCGAACACTTTTAAGTACGACATCCCCGGAGCGCGATATACGCCTGCCGTAAGATTAGGAAGATGGGACGGTAAAAAATCATTTTGTTCTATCGGAACTAAAACATATATCAACTTGCTTCCTGAAATTCTACCAATGTTGGATTCAGAGGGATATGACATTGAGTTAGAAGATCTACGTGATTACAATAACGAATTCTCCTTCGAAGAAGTAACAGAGACAAGTTATTCTCACATCAAATGGCCAAAAGGCCACAAACACGAGGGAGAATCTATCTCCTTACGAGATGATCAAGTAGAAGCAATCAATGTCTTTTTACAGAATACACAGGGCATTCAATGTCTGGCTACCGGCTTTGGTAAAACAATACTAACAGCAGTGCTGAGCCACAAGTGTGAGCCATATGGTAGAACAATCGTGGTTGTGCCAAGCAAAGATCTTGTAAGGCAAACAGAAGAAGACTATATCAATATGGAATTAGATGCTGGTGTATTCTATGGTGATAGGAAAGAATACACAAAGACTCATACAATCTGCACGTGGCAAAGCCTAAACTCATTATTTAAAAATACAAAAGATGGATCAGCACAAATTCCGTTTGAGGATTTTATTGATGGAGTTGTCTGTATTATGGTTGATGAGTGTCTTGCTCCAGGAACCTTGATCAAAACACCGACCGGCGAAGTTCCAATCGAGACACTGCAACCCGGCGATAAAGTATTTTCGTTCAATGAACAAACAAAAGAATTTATCATCGATGAAGTGGTAAAATTACATACCAATCTACCAAAAAGCAACAGCGCAGAGATGTATGAGTTTGAAATGGAAGATGGTAGTAAAATTCAAATTACGGGCAATCATAAGATGCTTACTGATCGAGGATGGGTCGAGGCGAGAGATATTACCGAAAATGATAATATAATTAGTTATTGATGTGTATCTACTATAAATACATACACTAAAGGCAGATACATTATGAACACTATTTGGAATAATCGATTAGAAATAGCAGGATTTACAATTAGAGTTGATCAATATTCTCAAAAATATACAATATTATCTAACGGGATAGTCTTAGACACACCAAATAAAGTAGGTCAGTTCAAGAGAAGATTGGCATCTGGTTGGAATATGGATCTGGCCTATCACACTGATATAGCCATTAGTAAGGAATACATCAAACAGCATAAATCACAATTAGCCAAAGTTGGCGGTATAATTTGCCAAAAGAAAAATCCGCAGATAAGAAAAATTGCTAAAGAAAATTTAAGAAAAGCAAGAGAATCTGGCAAAAATCAAGAATGGCACAAAGAAAAAGATCCTTGGAACAAAGGACTTACTAAAGAGACTGATACTCGACTGATGAAGTATAGTCAGCAAAAAACTGGAGAAGGTAACCCGATGTTTGGATATAGCCCGACTGAAGAAGAACGGCAACGAGCATCTGACAAGATGAAGGAAAATATTAAGACTGGAAAATTTACTCCTAATATACGAAACAGTGGAACACATTGGCAAGTTGAATATAAGGGAAAGAAATTTAGAAGTTCGTGGGAAGCAGCCTGGTTCGCATTAAATCCAACATATGAATATGAAACAGTTCGTATTAGTTATTGGTTAGATGGAAAAGAAAAAATTTATATCGTAGATTTTTATGATCCGATAACCAATACATTAATTGAGGTTAAGCCAGTTGAGCATACATACGATGAAAAATTTAAGGCAAAGAAAGTGTGGGCGGAGAAGTGGGCTGCGGAAAATAGCGGTCAGTATTTAGTAATCACACAGAAATACCTTAAAGAGAATATGTATGCTTTGCTTGCATCTGATTTGCCGGAAGATGTTAAAGAAAAAATAAGAGGTATTAAATGAAAGTAATCAAAAAAACACTAATTGAAAAAACGCCAATGACGTATAATCTACACGTTAAAGAAAATCACAACTATGTGGCAAATGGATTAGTGGTATCAAATTGCCACGGTCTTAAGGCAGATGCTCTACTATCACTTATGACTGGACCAGCAGCCCGTATTCCAATCCGTTGGGCAATTACTGGAACGATTCCAAAAGAGGAATTTGAGAAACGCTCTCTACAGGTTTCTGTTGGAGAAGTTATTGGCACAGTTAAAGCCAGTGAACTGCAAGAGAAAGGTATTCTATCAAACTGCCACGTTTATGTCAAACAATTGATTGATTATGGCGAGTATCCTAAGTATCAAGATGAGCTAAAATATCTTCTTACTAACGTAGACAGACAGCACAAGATGGTAGAAATGATTGTGGAAATTAGCAAAACAGGAAATACTCTTGTTCTAATTGATCGAGTTGAGCCAGGAAAAGCAATGGCAGCATGTATGCCTGGCGCAGTCTTTATGAATAGCCAGACAAAGGCCGACGATAGAAAAGAACAATACGCCTCTATTGCAACAGAAAATAATACAATAACAATCTGCACTTATGGCATCGCCGCTGTTGGTATCAACGTGCCAAGATTATTTAATGTGGTGCTAATAGAACCAGGGAAATCATTCGTTCGTGTTATTCAATCTATCGGTCGCGGTTTGCGATTAGCGCACGACAAAGACTCAGTTAACATCTACGACGTAACTTCAACCTGTAAGTTCAGCAAACGACACCTAACTGTGCGGAAGAAATACTACACAGAAGCAGAATATAAGTATTCAGTAGAAAAAATAGATTGGCAAGCAAAGAGTAAGTAGTTTTACTTATTTCTGCATTTATTGCCGTGCCATCTAATATAATTTTGTTTTGAAAAAGATATACCACAATATTCACATATTATGTATTCTCTACTTTTATGCCCCTCTTTCATTTTTTGGCACGACTCAATAGATTGTTTTCTACCACGCAACGGCGCAATTCTTTTGGCAATATGTTCTGGACTTTGTTTTTTGCCCTTTGTTGATCGGTCTATTCCGGATAGTATGCAATCAAGTTTATATTTAGATATTTTAAGAGAAGCACACGCCTCTAATTTAGAACCATATGTCATACTATTTACAATAGTTGATTTTGCATTAGGATTATTGCTTAATGTTCTTTTTCCTTTTTTAGCAATTAATTCTCTTAATTTTTCTTTTTGCGTTTCTTTCATTGGCTTGTTTTTGTTGGGACTTTCTTTTCCTTTTCGTGCCTTAGATTGTTTCTCTCGTGTTTCATTAGAAACAACTTTGCCTTTATGTAATTCTGATAAGGCAATTGAAACTTTCTTTTTAAGAAGATTATATAAATGAGAATTTACCTTATATCGTTGCCTACTATTTGAATGATCTAAGTTCATCATTGACCAGATAGCAAAAGACATGCTTCGTTTATTTTTACCTTCAAGCATTTTGGGTAAAAGTAAATGACAAATAAAATGTTCTCGTGCAGTCAGTCTAACCAAGTTTTCAGGAGAATTATCGCCACCAAGAGATTTCGGTATTATATGATGAATTTCGGTATATTCGGTTATATTCTTTCTTGACTTTGCTTTGTTTATGATGTTATAATAACATGTAGTATATTTGTTTTGCAGATACATATCGGTTCCTAAAATTTTAACTGATATAACTATTTATATAAAAGGAGAACATTCTGCGAATTCTAACCTTAGAAAATAAAGCCTTCAGTATGGACCAAGTGCCAGATGAAGTAGATGACCTACGCTTTTGCATTTTTGACAATAGCAACCCAAAAGACCCAGATTACTTTTTTATTCCGCTAATCTTCTTGGAAAGCTTTAACAGTCCGGCGCTTGTATTGCGTATCGGAGAAGATGTTATTCGTATGCCTGTTGATTGGCAAATACTTATTGGGGAACCCGACTTGGGCGACTTAGAAGTCGTGCCATTAACCAGCATTAATGATCGTGGCTTCAGTGTATTCACATTTAATCCATTAGAAGGATACAGTCCAACATTCATGCCAGTAGAAGTCATTGATATCTACCAGGATGTAAAGTGGTTCTTCCCTAAACTAAAACCCGGGCAGATGCTCGCAGTGCCGCTGAAAGAAAATGTTGAAAAGCCACTGTGCGCGTTTTTTGTAAAAGATATTTCGCGTCAAAGCGAAGTAGTAAACTATCAACACGCTTGGTAAAATGGCATATCCAGAAAAAGACACGGTTGATTCAGACGATGGTTTCTGGCCACGAGTGAAGCAAGTGCAACTCGATCAAAGAGATAAACAATTATGGGAAAATATAAGACAAGAATCAGATGGGAACCATGGACAAAGAAATTTGCCTTCTTACCCAAAAAAACAAAGAATGGCATAGTGTGGTTTAAGTCATACTATGAGCGTCAAGGATACAATCTATACTGTAGTTATCTTGATCGTGGAACACTGTTTGATATGATAAAGGGAGATGGAGGATGAGCATGGAATCTTGGGGAGATGGGGCATCAAATAACCTTGCATACCCACCAAAGACCAAATGGAAGAAGTATTTTGCCCTGAAACCCGTGTATATAGATGGACAAAAGTATTGGTTCACGACTGTTTACAGACGATATGAAATAATACGAGGAGAGTTTTACAATGTTCAGTATGGAACACTTCTTGACTTAATAAAAAGCAACGAACAATGAGCATGTTTCCCGACGGCAATATACCTGATCTGAGAGGGCAGTGGCAAAAACATTTTGCTATATTGCCTGTTAAAATAAACGGCGATAGGTATTGGTTCAAAAGTATTTACCGTAGACAACGATATGTAAATGGTATAGACTGGGGTTGGGAATACGGCACAATACTTGATGTGATTAAAACAGTAGAAAATAATAACATCGGAGAATCACAAGCGTGGGGAGGATAAATCTTATGGAAACTTTTAGACCAACGACATCTGGCGAAAGAAAGCTGTGGGACGCCATTCACACCAGGGCGCAGACAGATGAAGGCTTGACAGATCTTCTCAATCAGTGTATAATGTATTACCGGCTTCTCGAAGAGAAAGATAACGGAGGAAATGATGGCGGCGGATAATTGGCCAATGCCATTTGAGCGAGTTTATACCGGGTGGAGAGAATGGTATGCTTGGCGACCAGTTAGATTGATTGATAATAGCTGGGTGTGGGGAAAGAGGATATATCGACGAAAGTCTTGGTTGTGGTTATCGGTACGCGGCCCAGTTAGCAGTGAATATGGAACACTATTAAATGTTCTGAGCACAACAAACGATAGTTACGACGATAGTTTTGTTATTGGAGTAAGACGGTGGGATTAGATTGGGCAGACGTGTTTGAAGCAAGAAAAATAGAAGAGTGGCATCCATGGAAGAAACGCTTTGCTTGGTTACCAACATATATGAGCGAAGACGAAACTATATGGCTGAAGACATATTACTCAAGAGACCACATATTCATCGACAGATTTAGAAAAAACGGAACACTTTTGGATGTGATAAAAGATGGCAATTGATAGACTTAGCGTAGCATCAGAGATGCGGGCTCTTGATTCAAAAGACCGCGAGTTCTACGATAGTCTCACAGATGAGGAAAAGAAAAAGTTCAGCACTTTCTTGATGATACGATATGGTTCAAGCGTGAGCGGTATTCCTGAACTACAGCAATATTATCTACAGTCGACTAACTTGCGATTGAACAAAAACTTTTTTGATATCAAAAAAGCACACGATAAACTGAACTGGCTCGCAGCATCAACGATTTCTCCTGGTATGGGCAATCAAAATCATCAGTGGTTAGCAGCGCCTAAGAAGGCAGCAGCAAACAACAAGGCAGAAAAGTTTTTAGTAAAGATGTATCCAACAATGAAGGCAGAGGACATTACTCTAATGGCAAATCTAAACACAGCGGCAGATATTAAAAAGTTGGCCGTAGATTTAGGAATGACTAAAGAACAGATTAAGAAAGAACTTGGATAATGGCAACATGGATTGATGGTTGGGTAAAAAAAGAACAAAAGAGAATAAACACCATGAAGGGAATCATGCAACTTGCAGAAACTGATCCCGCAATGAAAGAACTCTTGGATAAGGCCGAGGTATATTATGTTCTCAAAGGTTCACCGAGATATCGACAACCAGCAATTAAAGGAACAGACTATCCAGGACCAGGTTAAATGGGGAAAATATTTACAACATCAGAGGTTGAAGAAATTGTTGCATTGGCAGAGACAGACGAAGCACTGGCAGATATGCTCAAACAGATAAAAGAGTTTTGTATTCTTAAGTACCCGGAGATAGAGCAGAGAAGAACGGAGAAACTTGAATATTTAAAAAAATGGTCAGATACACTTGTATAAATACTATTACATAATTTTAAGGAGTCACTAATGTCAGCACTTTATTCAGTTCTTTCCGTTTTTGTTGCTTTAATTCTTTTCTTTATAATAGCAGAAGTATTCGAAATCATTAAAGAACAACCAAGCATTTTCCCTTTAAAATCATCAACTAAATTTTTACTTAACTGTATTTTTTATGCAGTAGTTGCTATTATTTTTAGTCCACTTGCTGCATTAGTTGTATTTATAATTCGTGCAATTCTTGGTATCTGGATTCTCATGAGAGAAGATGAATCATCAATTTCTTGATCGATTTCTTGATCTAATTTCTTCAAGAATTCTTTTTTGTTCTAACTCTTTTCTTGCTGCATCTCCAGCAGCACCTTTTCGAGTTGCTCGAACATCTAACATTTTTTGTTGATCTTCTTCGGAAGATACTCAGCTATGTGGAAACAACTAGAAAAGACTAGTATCAAATGACAACTACTAAAGTGGATCTTGATGTAGAGAGTTTGCCAGTGTGTTCTTATGTTGACAAGCAAGCAATATTCTCTGCGTTCACAGTAAGAAGTAATGGAATAAGTCTGGGGAAGAAAGCTAGTATTGTTGATAACGGGGAATATATTTTTTATGGGCTGTTGCCGGTCAAACAACTTTCAGAAGATAGGTTTGTTTGTGTTGTAGACTACATGGAAATGAATAAAGTATGGCAAATATTGAAGCAACAGTAGAAAAATATACTTGTAAATACTGCGAGAAGAGTTTTAGAAAACTCTCTACGCTGTCTGTTCATATGTGTGAAAAGAAACGCAGATATCAGCAAGAGAACGAATCAGGAGTAAGACTTGGTATGCAAGCATATCTCAAATTCTATGAGATGACACAGGGATCAGCAAAGACCAAAACCTATGCCGACTTTGTAGATTCGCCATACTATTCTGCATTTGTTAAGTTTGGTCAATACTTGGTGCAAATACGCGCAATCAATGTGCCTATGTTTATTGCGTGGATCATTAAAGAAAACAAAAAGTTAGATCAATGGACGAAGGAATCGTTCTACGACGAATACTTACACGACTATCTGCGTAAAGAACATCCCAATGATGCATTAGAGCGTTCATTCACTGAGATGCAGAACTGGGCAGACGATACAGACAAACAGTTTAACAATATCTTCCGAGAAGGCGCACCCAATAAGATATGCAATATGATAGTCAATGGTCGTATCTCTCCGTGGATTCTATATAACTGCGATAGCGGCATAGCATTCTTATCTGGACTAAACGAAGAACAAGTCACATTGATCTTCAGATTTATTGACCCAGACTTTTGGAATCGCAAATTCAAAGACTATGTTGCCGACACCGAGTTTATTAAATCTGTGTTGATAGAGGCCAAAGTATGAGCATAGTAATCCCCATCGAAAAGATATCTACTCCGTTTCGAAACGCTTATAGAAATGAGGGCGGACATCAGTATTATCACCTTGTGCCAGACGACCACATTAAATATATGGAAAAAGAAAACAGTGTAAAGGTAAATAGAGTGCTGCATGAAGGAATCGGTACATCCTGGATAGAAACAGTATCGTTGGAATTTGCAACTGACTCAGATCTTGTTATGTTCTTACTGAAATGGAGTTAGTATGATACACGTTGTTTCTGGTTTGTCATTGTGGGATAATACATCCTGGCATACAGCATATCAATGGGCAATAAAAAACTTCGGGAGAGATACATTTATTGCTTGTGGTAAAGATTGGTATTTTGAGAGTGAACAAGGCGCGACTTTATTTTTATTACGGTGGTCATAAGATGGGGACAAAAATTACTAACTTTGATCTTAACAAAATTATAAATGAATTCAGTCGAGAATGTGATATTGTTGCGGGTAAAGATTTTTCTAACGCCGAGGTATATTCATTTGTGATTTCTTGGTTCAATATAAAATATCAAGGCAATCTTGAATACACATCTAGCTATTCTAGCGTATATTTTCAAAATGACGAAGATGCTACTTTATTCTTATTAAGGCACAGCAGATGAACTATTCTGGCGCATTAAATATGGAACAGATAGGATCTTGGTATAGAGTGACTATAGCTGAACACTTGATGCCCGAAGAGTTTGGTAAAATGCAGAGATGGTGCGAGGAATATGAGAGCGATGGATCATACTCAGTTGGTCGAACACGGTTCTGGTTTAGTCAGTCAGAGGACGCAACTATTTTCGCGTTACGGTGGATGGGTAACAATGGAATATAAGGTTCAACTGTCATCCGACTGCGTTACGGAAAACAGAGAAAAAATAGTTGAGTGGTTAAATCACGGAGTAGGCGAGGATAATTGGTTTAAAACTGCAGGAGTCACAAACCCAATCACGTTCCAAACCTCTGTTCTTTTTTGGTTCAAATACGAACCCGACGCATTGCTTTTAGGTTGAGATGGCAATGATATTAGATAATTTATATAAAGACGTTTCTACTCGATTTCGAGGAGAACCCATAGATACAAGACTACAAGAAAAAGTTGAAAGTTACATCAAATCTCAATATCCAGGAAACTATGTGGTTGAAGTCGCAGAAGACTTGGTATTTTCGATAATATTTAATACAGAAGAAGATCTAACATTGTTTATCTTACAGTGTAGCTGACATGAGAAAAGAGACTTGGTTCGATAAATTAACAACAATAACAAGTATGCCGTTGCATCTATTGTGGAAAGAAATCTTTTGGGTTCGAGTTGAGATGACAACAAGAGCATTTATGTCAGAGGGATTCAAATATGAACCCTATTGCACGGAGACTTTCGGTGAAAAAATGTGGTATAGAGACGGCATGATCTTCTACTTTCGTGACCCAATTCATGCTACAATGTTTACATTGCGTTGGCTATGAGAGAATTGAATAAAAAGATTTGGCCCTTTAAGACAAGGCTGCATGGAAAAACGAACAGCGATCTTTTCGAAAATAGATATGGAAAAACGAACAGCGATCTTTTCGAAAATAGATATGATTGGTTGAAAGACAATCTTAAAGAGTCAGATTGGTATATAGTAAATGGTGATACATATTATTTTGTTAATGAACAAGACTTGATGCTTTTCTTATTAAGGTGGAAATGATACAGTTTGATTTCCAGGATTATCCAAAGTTTTATGATTGCTTTAGATCTGAGATGAACGCAAACAAGTTTTCTACTGCGTTAATAAGCATAGAAGAAATTAAGAGATTACTCGATAGAAAATTTGGTCTAACCGTAGAAATATACAAAGGATCAACCCTGTGGACTGCATATATGGATGAAGAACAGTTTACCTTGTTTTTATTGAAGTGGAGTTAGCATGAAGAAAGATTCGTTGTTTGGTGACCACAGAGTATCAACTATATTAGACTCAATTTGGGGAAAGTCTCGAAATGCAAAAATGGAAGAGATGGCAAAGTGGTGCGAAGAAAATACTTGTCTTGATGATGACGATAGCAGTATGATTACATACGCAGGTGTCAAAGAAGGAGAAGTAGTGTGGTGCTTCGACAACGAGAAGGATGCGATATTGTTCGCATTGAAGTGGGCATAATGGTTGATTTAGAATTTTACTTCTCGGCAACAAAGGGTAAGTCCGAGATAGATATAGGCTTGTGGTTAGAGGAAAACATGCCTAATCCTCCGCTTCCAGATGAACAGCGTTGGACTATAGGGGAAGCAAACGATGGGACAGGAAGATCAGGCATTAGATTTTTTAACGATATAGATGCGACGTTGTTCTCACTGCGGTGGGGAAGATAATCGTCATTGAGAATAAAGCATGAACTATAACAGATATTTAGATAAGATCTACTCAGAGAAAACATTCAATCCTGGCAAAGAGGATACAATACTATATGTGGCAGAACAAATGCAAAAAAATTATCCTGGGAATTATGTCGTACAAGAATACTACGATTTTCATAGAATGGCATTTAAAGCAAAGTTAGTATTTGATAAGCCAGAAGACGAAACAATGTTTATTCTAAGGTATCAGCAATGAATGGAGTAACCAACGTAACGGCAAGATTTTCAAAGCAGATTTTAGCAGCGATGAAGAATCCTGACCCGTATATACTTTATTATATTTGACTCAGGAGCATCGCGGCCGTCGATAGAGAAGTTTGTTTATTTCTTAGGTGATAACATTGTAGCTGACGGTATATACTGTGACGAAGAGTTAGACGAGAGTTTACCGAGGTTTCCCGTAGAAATAAGAATAGAACCACGTCCGTTGGAGTTTATTACAGCATGAGCGAAGAAATTAAAAAATTTAAAGGTGACATCGACATAGACTTTGGCAGCAGAGATGCTGCTTTGGCTCATCTCAAGCATATCAACGCGAGCATGATAAGAACAGATGCAGCTCTTAGTAAACATGCGACCGGTGTATATTTTACAGACATACCGCACGATGTAAATAACTTGGCAACAATTGACTATAAGGCAGCGGAAGAACGCGGGTATTTTAAAGTAGACCTACTCAATGTATCAGTATATGAAAAAGTTCAATCAGAGGCACACTTGTTGAAACTGATGCTTACTGATCCGCCGTGGACACGATTGCTTGAGAAAGACTTTTGCGAGCAGTTAATACACATTGGCAATTATCACGAAACGATAAGCAAGCTGCCGGAACCAATCAATTCAATACCACGCATGGCTATGTTCCTAGCATTGATCCGTCCAGGAAAGAAACACTTGCAAGGAAAGAGTTGGGCAGAGATTGCAAAAACAATATGGGATAAAACAGACGATGGATACACCTTCAAGAAAGCACATGCTGTTGGATATGCTCACCTTGTTGTGGTCCATATGAATTTAATAGCAGAACAAGAGAAAAACTCGTTGTGGGAATTTAAGAATGAAAATAAAACCAACTAACCGTCACCCCTGTTTTGCTGTATTGCGCGGACTTGCGGAAGAGTATAAAGTGACCAGTAAAAGCGATCAAATTGATAAAGAGGGCTTTATATCAATGCTTAACAAAAAATGGACAATCAATTTAACATTTAAAAATGATGATATCAATTCGAACATTATAGGATTAGAGGTCAATGATGAAGAATATACATTTTTGTTACTTAAATATTTGAATGAGAATAATATACAATAACCACCTTCCTGCACCCGGTGAAAAAGAGTATGCTCTTCGTCGGAAGATGTCAGAGATCTTGATTAATTTAAGAAATGATGCCGGGTTTGGCTTCTTTGATGATGATTTCTACAATTATGTCAGAGGAGAACACGGCATAGATGCTATGTTTTCCGAAAAATATACAATGGTTAGACACCTTGAATATATTGATTTGCCCGACGAAGTTTTTACCATGCTACTCTTAAAATACGGATATGATTGAAAAATTACCCTATAACGCCAGGTTTCCCTATATTATTAGAGCTAATAAGAAGCATACCTATCAAGACTACTGTAATCGTTTAGCTTGGCTTAATACTTGTATGGGGAAGAAAAACGAAGATTGGACGGTAGTTTTCTTAAAGTATCACATTTATGCTTTCAAAGAGGAGAAGGACGCAATGTTTTTTATGTTGAGGTTCGGAGAATGATAGTATCTTTCACTGATCGCATCGTTGATTATGCCGGATATTTTCCAATTAGAGGCACTTCGCCTATTCATTGGGCTAAGATACTTCGAGCACTTAGAGAAGAATCCCCGTGGAAGGGAATTGGTCATGCCAATGAATACGAAGAGTTTCGTGCCTGGCTTAAAGATACCTGGCAGATAACAGTTCTTAACGATCCGGGCGGACTTTTTCCTGGGCATATTGCCGGAATAGATGTAGAGGACTCTGCCTATACTATGCTCTTAATAAGGTTTCCGCCATGATAACAATTAGTTTTGAAGCTGTAGATGGAAAATATCTCGACCACAACGCCGAGTCCTTTAAGAGAGCAGCGGCCAGGTATTTTAGAGAAGTATTCGACGATGGAACAGACGTAACAACAGAAGAATATGTTCAGTCATTGACTGAAAGAATACCATCAAGCAAGGTCATCTATAAAAGAAGAAAGATTGGCAAAGATAAAGAAGAAAACGCTATCTATGCCGTAACAGTAGATGATGAAGAATTAACAATGTTTTTATTACAGTATGCCGCATGATACTCTTTTCTATTGATACATTAGACAATGTTCCTGACAGGCCGCCTATAGCTGGTGTATGGGATGACTTTATGGAATCCATTGGAAATTCTCTACCAAAAGAAGACCTTGAGTCATCTGTAGGCGAGAGAATATTTATAGAGTGGGCATATAATACGCTAGGAATTGTAATCACTATCAGAGATGAAAAAATTACGAGGATAGAAGTAGATGATGAACATTACACACTTTTATTATTGAGGTATGCAAACAATGAAAATATCGTTTAAAGATAATTATGAAAAGACAACTAACTGGGCTATGGTTATCTCAGATCAACACAGCATAATGTATTACGGTAATTTAGTTGAGTGGATAAACTGGTTAGAAAACGAATGGAAATGTAAAGTAGAGATGGGGAAATTTGGTGATGATAAATGCATAGCTGCACTAATCTTTGAGGATGATAACTATCTCTTAGCAGTTCTTAAGTATGGACCACCTGCATTATGAAAATATCGTTTAGCGGTCCTAATCCATATCCGTATAATTGGAAGAAAATCATAAATGATCAACACCGTGCTCAATACGACGGTGATATACCTGACTGGCTAAGCTGGTTAGAAAACGAATGGAATTGTAAAGCAAACTTGGGGAAAGGGAAGTTTAATAAGTCTCTCGACTCATTAGAGTTTACTGATGAAACCTATCCATTGGCAGTTATTAAGTATGGATCGCCGTTTACTGCATACGACGAACAAGAGTAATTGATCTACGTTTTGATTTCTTAGCAGCCATCTCTTTAAGACTTAGATGAGGACCTAGCTTAACATCAACATCCTTAGAGTTTAGTGTCTTTAGTGTAGGACGGAAGATTGCCCATTCTACGCGCAAGAATACATTGATTGGGACAAGTCGATTACTCTCCATCCACCATATCTCAGCCAACTCTAAGAATACAATCTTCTGATCTTCTGTTTTGAGAGAACCAAAATCATAGATTGTGGTAATGGTGTCGTCGATGTTCTGAATAATACCCAAATAATCATTGCCGCCATACGTCAATAGTGACAGGTAAGGCTTGTCTGCCATAATACGTTTAATATCGTTTTCTTCCATACGAATATTTAGCAATTCGGAATCAGGTGCGGAAGAAAAACTTGCATAAATACATAATGGACACTAAAAAAGAAAATCACCGCCTGATATGGCGTAAAGAAAATGCGGATAAAGTTAGGCAATATCAAAAAAAGTTTAGAGAATCTGGAACAGAACAGATCAAAAAATGGAGAGATGCCAATCCAGAAAAGAATGCAGAATACAATAAGAAATGGCGCACTGCTAACCCAGAAAAAGTCAAAGAGATAAATGCTAAACGAAGAGCCAAGAAAATAAAGGCCACACCTGCATGGTCAGATAATTGGTTAGAGAAATTATGTATAACCGAATTATATATTGTTGCACACACAAAATCTATAATTACCAATATAGATTATCATGTAGATCATATCGTTCCACTTAACTCAAAAATTGTTCAGGGTTTCCATTGTCTATCCAATTTACAGATATTAGAGGGTAAGATAAATATATCAAAAGGAAATAGAACTTGGCTCGATATGCCAGATTCTGAAAAGAGGTAATTTTGCAAAGAATGAACACTTATTTTTATCCAAACTCCGTCACGGTTCAATGCAACCTTGACCCAACTATTACCGCGAGGTGGAAAACCATGTATCAAAGACAAGTAAAGATTTATAAAGGCGTTGACAACATCATACAGTTTGTATGGAAAAACTCAGATCAGAAAGCAGTTAATATCACTGGTTGGGTCATTACATTTAATATGATATCAGATTCTGAGAGTGCAGTTGTAGTAACTAAGAATAGTAACACAAACGGCGGAATTACAATCGTTGATGCAGTCAAAGGAATTATCTCTGTTCGATTAACTGCTTTTGATCTCATTGACTTATCACAACCCTACTATAACTATGCATTAACGGTATCTGACCCAGTAACAGGAATAACAGAGGTGGTCTACACCGACGAAAACTATGAATCTCGTGGAGAAATACTACTACGAGATGGTCCATATCCAACGCTATTGCCTAGCATAGTTGTAGATTTGCCAAGCAATAACAATACTACGATTACATCTGCTGCAATTAGTGCAGATATTAATTCACTACAACAGTCGGCACATCACACAGCGCAGATCAATTTTGATACAGTTGGCTTTACCGGAAATATTACTGTAGAGGGAACGCTTGATTCATTGGCTTTGGTTGGAGCGGGGAGCCCACAGGTAAGTTGGGGAGTCGTTGAATTGACATCAACTGCAAATGTCATGCCGTTGTCAGGAAACACATCTATCTTAAATTATACAGCACAAACGGCCACATCATATTGCAATTTTGATGGTGTTTATACTGCGGTTAGGTTTGTTGTTGCGCCAACAAGCGGAAACGTTAATCCGTCACATGTGACTCAGATTTTATACCGTGTTTAACTCGATTAGGATTTAACGACATACAGCCGGGCATATCATCATTATTGAATCGTCACCAAGAATCGTTAGTAACTTGATATGTTCAGGATCACTGTCTAGAAGATTTCCGCACTCGTCGTTACTAAGCAACCCTAAAATCGTGCTTCTAGCACAAATCTTTGCACCTTCCCATGACATTTCATTTTCCGGTGTGACTATTCTTTCTGAAATGTCTAACCACAGATCATAACGATCCATAGTTTTTAACTTTTCTCTGGATCTGATCCACACTGCATTCCAACAATTACTATTTCTTTGGTCTGACACTACAGGAATATTATACATTTCGTTATACATTTCTTCCCAAATTTGTGGATTCTTAAAGACATCGACTAAGACTCGATCAATGGCTTTTCCGTTTGGCAAGTTATCCCATGTGTTTTTCATTCTTTTACTTTCCATTTAACTTTATTCTTAACTTCTCCGCCCCACCTAAGTATGAATATCATTGCATCTTCTTCATACTTAAACCGAAAATATGTATTATACTGTGACCAGCGACAGTCTACCCACTTAGTTTCAGAATTCTTTCCGGGTGCAGGCTTACCGCCAAATGGTTTCCCAAAGGTTTCGATGCACCAGATTTTCCGTGCTTTATGCACGAGATGCGGGAAATCCTCGACTAGTGTTTTGACATGTATCATAAGACTATTATACACTCTTTCGGTTAGAATGTCAACCGGTTTTAGTGCTGAATACTTCGAATTACTTGCTTCTTGTAAGCACGATTCTATATAATATATTATGACTAACCCTATACAATCGACGGCAGTAAGCGCATGGACAAGCGGCAGGAAGACAAGGCGCGATGCTAAGGGATGGATCTCAGGTAATGCCGTCTGCTGCCCGCACAATGGCGAAAGTGCAGATACGCGTGGTCGTGGAGGAATGATTGCAAATGCTGATGGAACAGTGTCGTATTCTTGCTTCAACTGCAACTTCAGAGCCAGTTATACTCCAGGCTATCCGCTATACTACAAATTCCGTAAGTTGCTAAGATGGCTCAACGTAGACGAAGCAGAGATACAGCGGCTAAACATTGAAGCAAAGCGTGAACAGCAAAGACAAGAACTTCTCGGCTTGGTAAAGATTGAACACAAGAAAGAAGAAGTAAAGGTAGACTTTAAGAAAGAACCTTTACCAGACGAGGCACTATCTTTCATGGGTATGATGGATTTCTTTATCTTAGCAAATGAAGGAATAGACGAGCATCAACCCACGCCTGAACACTTTAAACCACTTCCTCGAGGATTAATAGATTCGGTTGAATATGTATATGACCGTAAGATAGACATGCAAAAATATGATTTCTATTGGTCAACAGATACGAAAAATAAAATGAATAAACGGGTGATTATACCATTTACTTGGAAAAATGAAATAATAGGATTTACCGCCAGAGCATTAAATGATGACATTACGCCTAAGTATATTCAGCATATCGACACTGGTTATGTATTTAATATTGATAAACAGAAAAAAGACTGGAAGGTTGTAATTGTTTGCGAGGGTGTATTTGATGCGATAAGTATTGATGCGGTCGCTGTTCTTAAATCAGACATAACCAAAACTCAAATTGATATTATAGAAGGATTAGATAGAGAAATTATTGTGGTTCCGGATTGGAACAAGACTGGCGGAAATCTTATAGATGTGGCACTGGCCAATTCCTGGTCAGTTAGTTTCCCAATATGGGCAGAGACGTGCGTAGATATTAACCAAGCAGTTCAAAAATATGGAAAATTATTCGTGCTTAAAACTATATTAGATTCTATAGAATCTAATCCACTAAAGATAAAATTATTGAGGAAGAAGTATGTATAATAAAGAAGAAAAAACACAAGCAAAAGAATATACCGACGACCTACAGAAACTATTCTTAGAAATAATGTTAGACCACCCCGAATCATATGTCAGGGTGCAGAATATATTTGATTCAAAGAACTTTGCTCGTTCATTGCAGCCAGCGGCAACATTCATTAAAGAGCACACAGAGAAATATAAAGCAATGCCAACAATCGAGCAAATTAACGCGTCGGTTGGCACAACGCTTAAACCGACAAAGGATCTGACAGAAGAACACACTGATTGGTTCTTAGAAGAGTTTGAGGGATTTAGTCAGAGTAAAGCATTAGAACGCGCCATATTAAAGGCAGCAGACTACTTAGAGAAAGGCAATCGCGCACCAATTGAGAAGTTAATTAAAGATGCAGTTCAAATTGGACTTGTTAAGGATATTGGAACTGATTACTTTGCAGACCCAAGAGCGCGGCTTATGGCAATTAAGTCAGGCAACGGGCAATTTAGCACAGGTTGGCCAGCATTGGATAAAGCATTATTTGGCGGTATGAATAGAGGCGAGCTAAACATCTTTGCGGGAGGATCTGGCTCAGGTAAATCATTATTCATGCAAAATATATCCGTAAACTGGATTACGGCGGGATTAAATGGTATCTATTTAACATTAGAATTAAGCGAGGGCCTATGTTCAATGCGTATCGATTCAATGATTGCAAACGTAAGCACACGTGAGCTATTTAAGAACCTAGACGACGTAGAACTTAAGGTTCGAATGGCAGCTAAGAAGTCTGGAGCATTTCAAATTAAATATATGCCAGCGCAATCTAACGTAAACGATATTCGTGCTTATATTAGAGAGTTTCAGATTCAGACTGGAAAGAAGGTAGATTTCTTAATGGTGGATTATTTGGATCTGCTGATGCCAGTATCAGCCAAGGTTAGCCCGAACGACTTATTCGTCAAGGATAAGTATGTTTCAGAAGAATTGCGTAACTTGGCTAGGGAATTAAATATTTTATTCATTACAGCATCACAGTTAAATAGATCAGCAGTAGATGAAGTTGAATTTGACCACAGTCACATTTCAGGCGGTATTAGCAAGATCAACACAGCAGATAACGTGTTTGGTATCTTTACGTCCCGCGCAATGCGAGAGCGCGGCAAGTATCAACTTCAACTGTTGAAAACTCGTTCAAGCTCTGGTATCGGCACCAAGGTGGAATTAGACTTTAATGTAGACAGCTTGCGTATTGTAGATGCCGGAACTGGCGAGGAAGATTCGGGAATACCACCATCAGTAGCAAATAGTATCCTGAGTAAGATTAAGCCAAAATCAACAACCACAACCGCAGTAAGTCAGACTGAGGCAGAGATTACAGGTAAGGGAGCAGGAGAAATTAATGCCGCCAGACTTAAATCAATGATATCAGGATTAGGAGCTAAGAAATAATATGGAACTGACAGACGATCAACTTATCAATGTCTTAAAGACTAAGATTATCATTGATTCAAATGGTAGTAAATTCTATATGCTTAATAATATCTTTCATAGGGAAGATGGTCCTGCAGTTATATATGCCAAAGAATTATGCTTTCCGATCTGGCAGCGTTGGTATCTATACGGAAAAGAGTATTCTGAAGAAGAATTCAATGACCTTAAGGTCATTGCTTCGTCGATTAAAAAGTAACCATTCACAATTCCGAATAAATACAATAACCCCAGGGGAGAGGCATTTCTTGTGAAAAAACAAACAAAAAGCATCTTAGATGAGCTCGATAGTCTATTAGTCCATCGAGATAGAGAAAAACTACTAGAAAGCCGCGCCACGCACATTATTCAGGGTGCAATTAATTTAATCAATTTGATACGGGAGAACTATGACCCCGAAACAGCCGCTGACTTAGAGCGTAGATTACTTAATAGCATCAGAGCACAAGACACATCAAAGTTCGCCCGGGGAGTCAGGAGAGTGAACAAGAATGAAGATCAATGAATTTAGCAGTGAGTTAGACGAAGGAATATGGGACGCTATTAAGAAGGGTGCAGCTAACGCCGCTGCCGCAGCTAGTAGCCACATTGATAGAAACGCTAATGCCTATTCTGGTCTGGCAAGGGGGTTAGGCGCCCACGACTTAGAGCATAGTTTAAGTCATCAAGCAGAAAAAAACTTTCAACAAAAACGCCAAGAAGTTACGCAAGCCAGAAGCCAAGCTCAGATGCAAGTAAAACCAAACCCAAATAGAGCATCAAATATGCCTACTCAAGGTCAGACGTCTCAGACGCCTCAGAAGGAGCCTGCTCTAAGGCCAGGGGAAAAGTTTATGATCATTGACCCTAGAAGTAAGGGAAAATATTATAAAACTAATGCAGGTTGGGTCAATGAATTAAATCAAAAAATTGTCGATCCTACACAAGTTCAGGCATTAGAGAAAATGGCCGACAATCAGACAGGAACGTTTATTCCTGCTCCACCATCTCCACAAACTCCTTACAAAATGGCTCCTAGCTATCAAAGAAGAATGCAAGCTAGAGCTAATAGACGGCCTAAGCAAGAACCGCAGCCAACCGAAGAATCACAAGTCAATGAAATATCTAAGAACTTGGCCGGCAACTATTATGCTAAGGCAACAAAACAGCACACTGATAAAGTCGGAGTACGGCCAGATCTGTATAACCGCATAGTCGGTAATCGCAGCACAAATAACGAGGAACTAGAAATGACCGAATCAATTAACAAAGCTAAAAAGCTGATCAATGAATACACAGTTAAGGAGATGGCTGTCAGACGCTTAAAGAAAGAGAAGTTAGAAGAAGCAAAAAATAAAAAGAAGAAAAATAGCTTAGATACGCCGAGAACCGGCAAAGAATGGCACAAAACAGTCAATGATCCACTGCCTAAGGACAAGCCAACGTTGAACCAGGTGTTAGCTCCAACATATGGCGGTAAAGCTAAAAGGAATTAATATGCATCAATTAAATGAAGGCGGAAATGTATTTCCTGACGTATCTCCAATTAAAAGAGAATATGTCCCAGGAATAATTAAAGATATTCAGAAGATAATGCCATTTGGAATTAATATTATTCCAGATATCGGATCGGCTGGATATAAGGTTGAGTCAGGTGACATGGATGTATTTGTTGATGCCGGTAAATTAGCACAGTTATTTAATACACCAGACGAGAAATATACTAAATTAGCATTAAAGCAATACATTGAGAAAGAGGGGTTTCAGGTCGCATTGTCGGGACGTAATGTCCACGTTCGTATGCCAGTGCCAGATGGCACGTTTGTTCAGCTAGATATTATGGTCATTCCGAATGCAGCTAAAGTCGCACCGTTCCATCAGCATGGTCCGTCAGGACAATACGATGATCCAGACTTTAAGGGCGGTCAGCTATTCATATTATATTCAAGCATTGCCAAATCATTAGGCTTAAAGTTCAGCCCATTTGAGGGCAAGCTAGTTAACAGAGAGACAGGCGTGGTGGTAGCAGACGACAAAGATTCTGTGGCTAAGATACTGCTTAATCCTAAGGCAACAGCAGCAGACCTGGCCAGCATTAAAACAATAATGAAAGCATTGGCATCTGACCCAGCTAGAGATGCAAAACTAGCACAGGCAAGAGAAGATGCCAAAAAGGGATTAATTAACTTGCCAGAATCTATTCAAGTAGGTTCTCCATCCTGGTATAGATCGTTATCTCAGATGGTGAACCCAAAGTGAAAATACAAGAGATAATTACTGAAGACAGTGACACTAAAAAAGAGCTTCTTAAAGAGTTTGCTGGCATAAGAATGTTCGCAGAAGAACAATGTCAACCATATCTTCAAGAGATAGGTGGATTCGACGCTGCAATAATCGACTATCCAATGTATCGAGGAATAGAGAAAATAGAATTTCCGCCTGGTTCTCACGCCAAAACTGTTATAGTAAATCAAAATCGGATTCCGACAGATACCCCTGAAGGAGTTCAGATTCTCATTGACGACTGGTTTCAAGAGCGTGTAGGTGTCAGATTTAGACAGACATCGTTGCATTGCACTGGTCGATTTGATATCGCTATTTCTTATTCAGGAATGGCAACCGGTGCATTAATTGTAATACCAATGGGAGAATACCACTATGCATATTCTGCCCAGTATAGAGACTTATTTGTTGCATTAGGCAAATTTAACTACAAGCCGCCCAACGGAGGTGCTGGCATGTCTGTGCATGAGGCAGAACAGTTTTACAAAGCTAGAATAAACGAATTTATGGATTCAGGAGATTATCGATTTGATACCAATATTCGAGGTGCGATATTTTCCGGGACAGAAATAATGCTCTCCTGTAAAAAGGCATTAGTAATACGACAGAAATTCTTAAAGAAATTGGTGGAGCCAGAATGAAAATTAAAGACATAATCTTAGAAGACCTTGATTCTGACACAGCAAAAATAGAGAATGATATCGAATGGTCAGATGCAAATGAAGTAAATAAAATAAAATCGTCGCTGTCAGAGTTAGCGGCTCTTCTGACGAGAACATCACAACCATACCTGACTCAGGTCGGCGGCATCGAGAATGCTTTGTTTAATTACCCGTTATTCAGAGGTGTGGGTATTCCTGACCATCAGGCAATGGATATACCAGAAGAGCATCCGTTTAACACTGTGAACATCAGAAAAGACCGTAACCCAAAAGACACACCCAAGAATGTTAGCGCAGCAATAGATGATTGGTTTGAAGAAAGAACAAACATCAGAATTAGACGCCAATCGTTATTTTGTTTTGGTAAGGAAGCTAAGGCATCTGGATACGGTGATACCGTCGTGGTAATACCAATGGGTAATTTTAGCTTCTGCTGGTCCAGAAATTATGTCGATATGTATGAAAGTATGGAACACTTCACTGATGCAGCTGGCGACGGAGATGAACACGCTAGTTCTTTTTCTTTAAAAGAAAAGATGAAACAAGTATTCGATAATTATAATTATGTCAATGATTTTATGATCGACGGTGATTATCAGTTTAATAAAGATTTAATAGGTGGCATTAGATCATCACACGAAATAATGCTAATAGCAGACAAAGCAATAGTGGTTAATTCAAATTGGCTTGTTTTGGCTAAACACTATTATCAGAATGAGGGATGGACATTATGAAATCAAGCGAATTTATATTAACAGAATCACAAATACTTGAAGAAAGTATTAAAGCAAAAGTTGCTAAATTGGCCGCTGCCGGTATTATATCTCTCGGTGTTGGTATTGCCATTCCAAGAATTATGGACGCATATCAGTATTATGAGAAAGTTGAACAAATATTATTAACTGTACCTATCTCAGAAAGGATGGAAGTTATGAAGATTAACGAACTTCTATTAGATAAGACGCTATCCAGCATAAATAATAGTAAGGAGAACTATTATGTGTGAATGTGTTTGTGGATTAGAGATACCTAAGGGAAATACGGCTCATTTTAGAAATTGTTCTGATTATCAGAAGGAAGTATTACGATTAAAGGATGTTCTCAATGATTATATAGCTAAGTATTACTTAGAGACATATTCGGTTTCTGAATGTTGTAAATATGTTATTGAGAAAGAAAGCACTAAAGTTTTTGGTGGGAAATTGCGAAATTTGATCACAGAAATTTTGAAGAAGGGCGGTGTTTATGAAGGGATTAGCGGTAAAAACACCAATGATAAGAGACAAAGTAAAATGCAGGCATCAATGCTTAATCGATATGGCGTTATTAATAATGGCCAACGACCCGGAGAAGGGTTCAAGAAACAAAACTTAATACCTTATAAAAAATTAAAAATCAATGAGGAATTTAATAATTATAGAAAAGAAGTAGAGTCAATGACTAAAAAACAGGTTGACAAAATTAAGAAAATTAACCTAATACCTAACACATGCTATTATACCGACATTGCATTCAATGACAATTTATTAGAAAAAGTCAACCCAAATGACCCGCTGAAGAGGACAATCGATCATAAGATTTCGGTCAATGAAGCATTCTTTTATAACTGGCCTACTGAGAAAACCGCCGCCGCAGAAAATTTAGTCTTTTGTCTTAGAATAGTGAATACTGTTAAAGGGCATATGAATGAGAATGAATTTAGAAAAACATTGTTGCCATTACTAAAGGAACGATTAAAAAATGAAAATCAATGAAATAATAGTAGAATCAGTTCTCAATGAGGGTGCTCGCATTCAGCACGCCGAGGACTTAGTTTTTTGGGAAAAATCTGCTGGTGCTCTCAGAGCAGTTAATAACTTATTAAGTCTAAGCAAGAGTAAAGATATTTTGTCAATCAAATGGGATGGAAAACCAAGTTGTGTATTCGGTCGTAATGAAGATGGAGAATTCATCTTCACTGACAAAGCGGGATTTGGCGCGAAAGGATACAATGGACTATATAAATCAGCTAAAGAATTTGTTAAGCAAAAGCGCAGCAAAGGTGGAGATGAAGATTATCTCGCTAAAATCGTCGCAATCTGGCCTATCGTTCAGGCTTCGGTGCCTTCTAATTATCGTGGTTTTGTGTTTGGCGATATTATGTGGTTCCCTGGCGAACTAAAAGAAACAACTAAGCGATTCATCTTTACGCCTAATACGGTAACGTATGAAGTAGATAAGAACTCTGAACTCGGACATCACATAGCTCAATCAAAAGCTGGGATGGCTGTTCACACCTTTTATTCAGACGTGGGTGCAGACGGTGTTCCATTAAAGAATACAGCAGGACTAAACCTCAATGGCCCATTATGCATCTTAGGCCCGGAGATTAAGAACGAAGCTACTCTTCAAGCAGACAAAGTAAAAGCCAAACAGATCACACAATACGTTAAGAAGAATGCCAAAGTGGTAGATGCGTTCCTTGACGAAGATGTATTGCGTGAACAAAAGATGGCAGCATTGCCTGATCTATTATACACATACGTCAATGCACAGGTTAAGACAAGAGATTTAACCAATCTATATGCTAAGTTCGGTTCTTGGGTTCAATCTAACCCAAAGATATCTAAGGCAATGGTCGGTAAGGTAATTGCCTATTCAGAACAAAACGCAGCAGGATTACAGGCAGTATTTAATATATTCGATTTAATTACCGGACTAAAATTAGATATACTTCATCAATTAGATTCACATGAAGGAACAGTTATCGCACACATTGCAGGCGCACGTGGCGGTGAGGGCTATGTATCTAGCGACGAGGGAGGACCAATTAAATTGGTTAATCGCACCCAATTTAGCCAGGCTAATTTCGCAAGGAATACATAAATGAAAATCAATGAGATAATAGAACCAATACATGTCGAGCGTCCGATAAGCAAACCATACAACATTGAAAAGATGGGGCAAAGACAAAAAATCGACACTACAAATGGTGGGGCGTATGCTCGTGGGACACCAGATCCTCTTGATACTCACATGTATCGTAAGAAAATAAGAATGCCATCTAATCTAAAGAACGATGCATATTATCAATATATCAAAGCATGTTCTCCTTTTATGAAAAGCAACCCATATTTCCCAAGAGTCTATGAAGTTGTCTTTAAAAGATATAGCGATGGATTAGTTAAACCAGCTTATAATATGGAAAAACTAATGACAATTAGTGAAGCAAACTCTGAGATAGAAAACTTAGTTGAGATAATAGCCGAAAAGATTTACACTGAGAAAGCTCTGGCCTACCATCGTCTAGGAGAATTATTACTGTGGAATATTTCAAGTGACATTGAAAAAGGAATTGAGTCAAGCATTAATATGTACGAGATTTTCAGTGATGAAAAATTAATTCAAGCTATACAGTTAATTCAAGAAGTATATAACTCTAATTCAGCGTTTAGCACTGATGTACACGCAGGGAATATAATGATTCGGCTTGGACCAACTGGCATACAATTAGTATTAACTGATCCTCTTCAAGACAATGGCAGTTCTATTGCAGCCGGATATAATCCTTTCTCGGGTAGCACGGTAGGATATACAAACGACACTGCCGACGATGACAATGATTCAATAGAGGATGACCCATTTTGAAAATCAATGAGATAATATCTGAAGCAGAGGTTAAACCTTACGAAAAAGAAGTAATCAACACCGACAAGGTAGAGACATTACTAAGGCAATTCTGCCCCGTAGTAGATGAACTAATTAGAGAACCTATCTGGCGCGGATTTAACAATCATAATCAGGAGATATTAAAGATTTATCCAAGCACAGGCGTTAGACAATCACAAAATACATCTAACTATTACACAGAATTAATGGATAATTCTCCTTATTTCAATGGATGGCCAAAAAGAAGTAGAAGCATAATTTGTTCAACTGAATTTGACAGAGCATCTGATTATGCTCATGGAGCACCGTGGTCGGCTGCAACCTATGCCGTATTTCCAGCAAGAGGAGTTAAGGTTGCCGTGTGTCCTGCCATTGATATATGGGAAACACGAATTGATCTACCGTTTGTCTATAGTGGTCTTGATTTTCCAGACCTAAATGAATTTCTTGAAGACCTGAGATTATCTCAGGACTATAATTCAATGGTTAAAGAAGTTCAATCTGATTTCTTCGCGAGAGAACTGAACTACTTAATTAAAGATAATAAAATTAAACCAATTGAGCCTAAGGATTTTTTACCAGAAATTGAAGAAGCAATGGCTCCACAAAATACCGGGTTTCAATTATATGACTTAGAAGAATTTGCTGGCGGTGGAATGCGAGATAAAGAATTGTGGATAGGCGGACCGTGTATTATAGTTAGATCTGATCTATTAGAAACACTTCGCGTTGGCGGCACTCCTATTACATGACCAGAGACACCGTATGTTGCTCCAGACTGGAGCCATCACTAAGATAAATACTTATTATGAAAACATGCACAAAATGTAACGAAAGTAAATCGCTTGATTCTTTCTATAAAAATAAAGGCTATAAGTGCGGCTTAACGACAAGATGCAAAATCTGTATTAATACTGAAAACGATGCATGGAAATCTGCCAACTTAGACAAGGTTGCATTGTATAAAACGAAGTCGGCTCATAAAAGATATATAGCAGATCCGGAAGGAAGCAAAGAATCAGTGAATAAGTTCAGGCGCAATAATCCAGAATTTCATAGAGAATCAAATAGAAAATGGAGAAAGAACAATCCAGATAAGATCAACGCAAAAAACGCAAATAGAAGAGCAACTAAGCTACAGGCGACACCTCAATGGGCGATCGCCGAGAAAGATCAGATTTTGGCATTATATTCTCAAGCAAAAGCATTGACTGAATTAACAGGTGTGTCTTATCACGTAGATCACATTGTGCCACTTAACTCGCCGCTCGTACAAGGATTACACTGTCTCGCGAATTTGCAGATACTAGAAGCAAAACAAAATATTACCAAGAATAACTTAACTTGGCCCAACATGCCATAAGGATATAGATGTCACTACTACCTTTCATTGATTCTCTCGTCGAAGCTCGCATGTTTTATGGAGTAAAGGACATTAAAGGCATGTCTGCTGACGAAATAGCACAGATAGTCTTTTTGATGTTTATGATGTTAGAAGTAATAAGACATTACAAACCAAATTATACAGCAGATTACGCAAGAGATACACTAAAATATAATACCTATGATCAACTGCATTATTCAGGCTCTGACCTGGGCAATTTGCTTGCTGTATTAAATAACCAAGACACATTTAAGAAGGATATTAAAACTCATATCGGCGTGAGCATTCCGTTATTCCAAATTAATAGATACTTGGGTGTATTGGCATCTAAGACTAAGTCAAAATCATCTCACAACGACGATGTTACATTCTTTTGGAGATTAGAAGATTATCTAAAGCTATCGTCTAATTCCTTATTAAGGCAATTGCGTCGCGACATTGGTAACTGGGATGATTTATCGAGAGCAGATAAACAGCAAATTTATTATATCTTACGCAGAGAGTTCGACAAGCGTTGTTCTTCTGCAGACATCTACTTGTGGTATAAATCAGAATTTAAGATTACAGAGTCATCTACTGTATTAGAAGATAATAAAATGCTAACCGAGTTAGCCGATGCTCCGTATCCGTTTAAGTATTCCCCCGAATACAGCAATAACTCAGATTCTTTAATGCCGAAAAAATCTTATAAATTTAAGACTGATTCGGGATTAGCTTATCTTGTTACCGTCAAATATGCAAAAGAATTTAGAGGGAATGAGAATGTAATCAATGTTTTATTTTCATTGATTAAAGGAGAAGAAAAGTCGGATTTGAGTCAGGATATAGAAAATACAGGGGATGCATTTAGAATTTTTGCAACTATTAAAGAAATATTATCATTGATTCTCGTTGATTTTGACAGAGAAAATAAATCTATAGGAGCTATTTACTTTTCAAGTAAGATAGATTTACCAAGTCGAAATAAATTATATGATAGATTTGCCAAATCTATCAGTAAGTATTTTCCTGAATTTGAATTTAAATCTAAATTAACAATATCGGAGGGGTTAAACACCTGGGAAATAGTTCGTAAAATTAAGTCGATATCAATAAAAGAATCGTCAGAAACAGAACGATTAGACATAGAAGAGAAAGGCGACTGGAATCTGAGAGTATTCTTAAATGCACACATAACAAACTCAGCTAAGAACTGGATTGATAGAATAGGCGAAACACAAGCAAAACGCGGATCAGCCACGTTAGATTTAGATAATAGTTCTGGAATTGCATATATTAATCGCATAGACGCAACACCTACGGGACAAGGGTTTGGCTCAGAATTGCTTAAATACATAGTTGAGCAATCAAAAGCACATGGTTATTACACGGTTAAGGCATACACGGAATGGACTAATGTGGGTTCAAAAGATATGTTTAAGAAAGCAGGATTTAAGTCCGTTGATCATAATGACAGCGGAAACTATTGGGAATTAGATTTATGAAAATCAATGAAGTAATTCAGACTACAATTGACGAGGTTGAAGAGCTTGATTATATTACTAAACGTAAGGGGAAATGGCACCCGGAAGATCCATCTAACGAAAAGCAACTTCTAAAGATTGGCGGTGTTCAGATTGCTAAGATGCCAGACGGTCACAAAGTATATTTTGAGAAAGATCCTCAGGGCGGGGATTGGCATGGATATTATGCTGTGTCGCCAGACGGAAAAGTTGATTTAGTAGTTGGGGCAAACGAAGATAATAATATATTAACGAATATAAGTCTATACGCTATTAATAAAAATAATACACTCAAGGCTCATAATTTCTATGCCTTTTTAATTACTAAATTAGGGAAGACATTAGTTGCATCAAGCCAATCGCCTGGTGGCCACGCAGTGTGGAAACAACTACAGAAGTATCATAAAAATGTTGAGATACACGGATGGTTAAACGGGAAGCCAGTCAATGTAGATATGCGCGATCCAGAATATACTCATTCAAAAGACACAGATACCTGGGATTACGGTGGAGAATACAGTCCCGAACTATTAGATGCTAAAAATATGGAACTAGTTGCTACAAAGAGAATAAGATGAAAATAATCGAAATAGAACAAATAGATGAATATAGCGATAATCACGTAGACATTACTAAGATTCTTAGGGCAAAAGGATATAAGAAGTTGGGTCAGGGAGTCGATCAGATGGCATTCTTAGAACCAAGCACGGGTCAAGTCTTAAAGATATTTGGAACTCAGTTTGGGAAAGGTCTAACGACGTCGGGAAAACCGCAATTTACTAAAGGGCAAAAAATGTTCTTCTTCTGGGCCAAGTATTGCATGGATAGACAAAACAATCCTTTTCTACCTAAGTTCTATGGGTTTGAGAGCTTTATGTTCAATGGTAACCCATATCTACAGATTCGTCAGGAGAAACTCAATGAAAATGATGTCATTGGGTTAGCAGTCGCAAGAGCAGGCGTAAATATTTCTTGGTCAGCTCATAGACTAAATGCATCAAATGTGTTTCACGAACTGGGCACAGAGGCAGAGCACGATGGAGAAAAATGGTTTAATCAATTAACCAAGAATCTTGGACGTGAGAAGACCGCTTTATTATTGTCTACTATACTTGATTTATTCAATATATCCGACAAGAAGAACTGGTATTGGGATTTACATAACGACAACGTAATGTCTAGAGGATCAGACTTCCCGGTGATCGTCGACCCATGGGTTGCATAAGATGAGAGCCAATGAATTTCTAGTAGAATATAATCAAGCTAAGACAATACAGGTCTTTGGGCGCAAACTGGTCAATGCCATGCTTAAAGACGAAAGGAATATGCCTGCTCCTGCCTTAGATAGGCAGATATCTTTATTACTATCACCAGACATGAAGGGAATAGAACTCGACCAGCAGACTATTTCTCATATTTCAAATCTTATACTTGAATTCTTGAAGAATGCAGACCCTACCACACACAAAGAATACACACCATGGCTGGCTAAAATTTATGCTAACGGCGGCGTGGCACTAGAGGACATATTATCAAAGGGCGCAGACTGGCTCAAAACCTTCGCACAAATGAAACTTAGAAAGATATTGCCGGTCGAACTCAGAGACATAAATAGAATTAATTTTAAGGATCTATATACGATTACCCATACACCAGAATTAGTAGATAAGCTAAAGACCGCTGCTCAGACAGCAATACCTAAGGGCAAATCAAAAGAGATATATAGTAACGCAGCGGTCAGAATTGTACAGCCAGAAGATACTGATGCAGCCTGCTACTATGGTCAGGGCACAACCTGGTGCACGGCAGCGACGAATAATAACATGTTTGACAGATATAATCGCCAGGGACCAATGTTTATTCTTCTGCCTAAGCAGCCAGCATACGACGGTGAAAAATATCAGGTTCATGCTGCATCAGGTCAGTTTATGAACGAAGAGGATGAGCCAGTTGATCCAATTGATATATTAACTAAACGCTTTGGTAATTTAATTAATAACTTACGTCAGTTTGACCCTAATTTTTCTAAGATGATTATATTTGCATATGATAATGTATTAAATAGGATCATTGACCAGATCAGTGAATATGCATCAGAGTCAGCAGACGATAGACTGACGGACTGGGAAGTGAACGACGAGTATTATTATACTTGGCTTCAGGAAGAAGGGTTCGTCGACGAAAACGGTGACGTAGATTATGAAAATGCACCTGGTTATTTATATTATAACGACGACGCAAAAAGAGAGTATGAACTGATATTAGATGCAATTAACCCAGGTGTAGATAAGCTTAAAGAAGCAGCCATAATATATATGAACGATGAGGAAGATGTGCCAATGATTAAAGATATAGACGACGTCATTGTACATATGATGTCATCAGATCACTTCTACACTAGGGATGAGAGAGAAATACTAGAATCAACCGCAGAATGGATCAGACGATTCCTATACGTACAGGACGGTAAGGTCATTAAAAAGTAGATGCAGTTGGATAAATCTTCAGATCGAAATTCGACGATTTTTCTCCACTCGTATAAATAAGTATATGCGGATCGTATAGATCCCACTTACTTTAGGAGAAATATTATGGCATTACCAATCAACAATAATCAACCATTAGGCGCAACAAGAGTACACGGAGATGCAGACGGTGTTGTTAACTTCGATATCGGTATGACAGGTGATAATTCAGTTGGAATTATCATTGCACCTGGTCTTACAAAAAGCCCAACAGCTTTCAAACTTACTTCAAACGTAGATTTGACAGTTGAAATGGGAGTGGGCGGAGTTGTTGAATCAACACTACGCAGAGTTGGTGTTGAATCAACAACAACTATGTATCAAGTTGACGGTTCAGTAATCAGCTTGTTAGTTGAAGCAACAGGCTTCACTGACACAACTCTTGCAACAGCATTGAATTCGCCGGTGTTATCTACAACTGCAAACGTTGCTAACATTGTGCCAGTAGGTTTCACAGTTTCAAGCACAGAAGGTTTCAAGTTAGCTTAATAGTTAATTAGAATCCACACATTAAAAGCCAGGCCAGGTCAGACCTGGCTTTTTTGTGACTATAACTTCATAAGCTAAATACTGTATGAGCGCGGCGAATCCACAATTCTTTATAGGCTATTCCTTAGTAGATATAACTGCTACCGGAGTAACACGAAGCTCTGACACAGAAGATATCGCAAGAAACCAGCAGCGCAACTGGGAAACAGTGCTACAATGTATTGGATTAAAAACACAACCCTTGAATATCAAATTACCGCAGAAATTCGAAGACAACGTAGATTTTTATAATTTCGGAGAATTCTACTCGGGAGTCCAGACTATATGGCAGTGGTCTTGGGCCATTGAAGCAGAGGGCGTATATGACTTGCCTGGCAAGCCAATGTCTGCACTAAATGCCGATTTTGAGCAAGTGCCAGTCATCACTGGATTAGATGAGACGGCACGTTTTATATTACCCATCTTTCACCCATACGGTGCCATTAAGAATATTTTTATCGAGCCTTGGCTACAGTCATGAGAGAGTTTAAACCAACATATCTTTATATAAAGAGACACCGCATAACCGGCAAGTTGTATTTTGGCAAAACGGTTGCTAATTATGAAGAAATGCTTACATATTTTGGATCTGGAAAATATTGGCAAAATCATAATATGAAACACGGTAAAGAATATGTTGAAACAGTTTGGTTCTGTTTATTTTATGATAAAGAAGAATGCAAAAAATTTGCTGAGATTTTTTCAGAACAAGAAAAGATAGTTGAATCAAAAAATTGGGCTAATTTAAGACCTGAAAATGGATTAAACGGTGGTGGCGAGAAGGGTAGAATATGCAGTAAACATGCTTATCATAAACCACGCACTGCTGAACATACCCGTAATCTGAATGAATCAAGAAAGAAGAACAATAAACTTAAAAAAGAGCTTGGTGTATCAACGTCCTGGAATACCGGACTTACTAAAGAAACGAGCCCTAAATTAAAAGAAACAAGCAAGAAAATAGCTAAGGCAATGACAGACAAGAAATGGTCGGCTGAACGCAAAGAAGCCTGGGTTAAAATTAGGACAGGGCTTAAACGTAAAAAGAACAGGGAGATACAAAATTAAAATCGTCGAGTTATTAAACAATATTTCTATACCACTTAATAATGAGGAATGGGAAGTATTGTCGAAATTTAATGAGACAGGCGGAGTATTTAAGAAGAGTCTAAATCCAAGAGAACAGCTAATTGCCAGTAGCCTAGTTAAGAAAGATGTCCTTAAGAGAACTAAAAACGATGGCAAAACAATCTATCTTAAAAAAATCCGATAAAAAATTAGACGTCATTGAGGCATACGGCTTACATCGCGTAACTGAGTGGACAAGAAACGAACTGCTAGAACTTCAAAAAAAGAGCAAGTTACCCATCTGTATGCTACTTCAGAATGGAGACTATCTCGTTGCAACATATAAAGTAGAGAAGGTGTCAGATATATGTTGGCGTGTAGAAGAGTTAGAGTTCACTGATAAGAGAAGTGCTATTTTCTATTGTTCTTTAATGCACTTGGGCAGAGTAGATGCCGCAAAAGAATTATATAGAATAGATTTATATGTAGGGAAACTTGACTTGGATAAGTCTATATTCAGGGTTAGATTAGATGCTGCTCATGCGGCCAAGGATCAATTTAAGATAGACTTATACTCAAGCCGCTATGAAGAAACAAAAGGTAAACTTAGATTAATTAAACAAGATTTAGAGAACAATGTTGCAGCGGTGAAGCGATTAATTAGAAAACTTTCTTAAATTATTTAATTGAGTATAAATACATTAAGCGTTTTTAATAGGAAACCACAAACATGAAACTGACAGATATGACAAAAAACAAGCCATCAATGAAGAAACTAAACAAAGTGACCGAGTCACGTTTTGGATTCAAAATCAATTATGAAGCTCTAACACTAGCAAAAGCAGAAGCAATGCGTGATAAGATTATGGAGGCAGTCAATGCTATCCGTAAAAGCAGCCTAATCCATACAGCTGAACAAGACCCGCAGTATTTAGAAATGCTTATTGTCTTTGAAGGATTATCCCGCTTCATTGATGCAACTAAATTAGTAGAATCAAAAGAAAGAACAAAGCGTAAATTAAAAGAAGGCGAGCTAGGAAAGTCAGAAGCTATTCTTGCAGCAAAAGACATGGTTGACACAGTTCAAGACATGATCGAAAAAGTAGGCAAACTACAGAACGAACAGCTTCCTGCACTTATTGACACTATCCGTGATCAGATTGGCGCAGCACAAGCAGATCAATTCAAAAACTCAGTAGGACAAGTATTAGGAACATTATCACAACAACTTAACCAATCACGCGATGGCGTAGACGGCGCAGCTCGCGCATTAACCGGCGAAGCTCAAGAAGAACCAATGGATATGTCGGGCGTAGCAGGAGCAGAAGGTATGCCTGGTGCAGGACTTCCAGACGAAATGGGCGGCGCAGATGAGTTTGGCGGTGAAGCTCCTCCAGATGAATTTGGCGCAGATGATGCAGCCGCAGGTGGTCCGGAATCACTTGGTAGAGAGCGTCGTTAATGAAAATAAGAGAAATAGTATTTGAAGATGCATCAGCAGAAGATCAATTAGGTGGCGGCGAAGATACACTATCTTCAAATCTTATGCCTGTTCTTATGTTCTTAAAGAAGCGTTCTGAAGATAAAGAACTATCTGCAAAACTACGCACCGATAGCTTGATTCAATTGGTTCAGAACGCTGGCGATACTACATTCGATTATAATGCACTTGTTGACGCATTCGAAAACAATGACGCAGTAAAAGACCTAATCAAAACCTTCAATAAAGATACAATCGAGCTTGCATCTGATTCGGATGAAGATTCCGATGAAGAGCATACTGGCGACGGCGAAGATAGCGGTGAAGAACACACGTCGCCGGAACAAGATTCGGAAGAAACAGTTTCGAATATGGCAAAAAGCGCAGCAAAAAATCGCCAATAAACTTGCTTTTTGATGGTATGTTGTTATACAATTAATGCATGACACTTATAACTAACCCACAAAAACAAATACCGATTGTAGAAAAATTCACGTATCAAGCAATGTCCAGAGCCATAGTAGATGGCAAACGATTATATGATACTCCTGACGGTAGCAAACTCCCCTCGGTCACAACTATCTTAGATAAGACCAAGTCTGAGGAATCTAAAGCAGCCCTACAAAATTGGCGTAAAAGAGTAGGACATCAAGCAGCCCAAACTATCACAACAGAAGCAGCCGGAGTTGGAACGACGATGCATAAGATGCTCGAACAATATTGCTTGGGTGAATCCAAAGCCCCAGGAACAAACACTGTTCAACAGATTGCTCATCCAATGGCACAACAAATTATAGAAAAGGGCCTAGTTCATATGGACGAGATATGGGGAACGGAAGTCCCCGTTTACTATCCAGGACTCTATGCAGGGTCAACAGATTTGGCTGGTATTTGGAACGGAAAAGAGTCAATTCTCGACTATAAACAGACCAATAAGCCTAAAAAGGACGAGTGGGTTGAGGATTATAAGACTCAGCTTGTTGCCTATGCAATGGCACACAACGAAGTACATAAAACAAATATACGCACTGGCGTTATCTTAATGTGTAGTCGAGCATGTGAGTATCAACAGTGGGTGGTCGAAGGCGATGAGTGGGATATTTATGTAGAAAAATGGTTGGCGAGGGTTGAGAAGTTCTATCGCCTCTCTTAGCATAAATACATGATGAGATCCATAGAATTTATAAGCGAAATGCCTTGGCGAGGTCCAGATTATTCTAACCTTGCAAAAAAGTTTGGGGAAGAACACTCTGAGTTGTGGCTAACACACGGGAAATATATCGCAGATATTGAACAATATCAAGTTAGACAATATAATGACTATTATTCTTTATGGTACAGGAATCAACTAATAGCATATACTTCATTGAATGATAAGAACATAGTCGATGATATTTGGGTTAAAGAAGAATATAGAGGACAAAAGATATTTTCTAAAATGCTCTGGTTTTATAAATCAAGATTGGCGAAAAACCCATTATTTTTGGGTAAGATACATTCTCCTGATATGCAAGAAGTAGTTAAGGGATTATCAAGATTTAAGAAACAATGGCATAATATCAAAGCTGGGCAGAATGAACCATTTGATATTGATACATTAAATAATTTTTACAGTAGTGGTGGATCTACGGATTGGCGTATTATGATAGAAAATACTGGCGATTTTTCTGACTGGCCAATGTTTAAGACAGGTTCATCATACATTAAAGAAGATTATACAGCAATTATTGAGTAATTAGGACATAAAACAATGGCAATTTTACAAATCAGTCGCATACAACTTCGAAGAGGATTACGATCAGATTTATCTTCAAGCACACTAACAAGCGCAGAACTTGGTTGGGCAGTTGATACTAGAGAATTATATATTGGCAATGGAACGTTATCTGAAGGTTCTCCTCTTCCTGGACAGAGTACTAGAATACTAACTGACTTAGATTTAGCAGGCATTTCCGGAAACGGGGCAGCCATGTTATATACACCGTTATCTGCAAATGTTTCTGTACCGACTCTATCCACAGTAATTGACAGTAATTTCAGTTCAGTTATAATGAGTTACTCAATTACTCGTGATTTAGATGAGAGAACAGGATCAATGAAAATAGCAATGTTGTCCGATGGTTCTGCAGTAGCATACGAAGATGATTACGTTGAAACAAATAATCTGGGTATTACGTTGATACCAAACACAACTATTACGGCAAACTCACTGAGCATGACATACACATCATCTTCAGGAAATCCTGCAATACTTACCTACAACAGCATATCATTTATATAAGATAAACAAGAAAACACAAATCGAACAGTAAATAGTTTGGTTACTCAGCGTCACTCGTAAATACAATACAATAAAAAAGGCAATATGATAAAAACTATTTTGAAACGTAACGGTACTACGGAAGAATTCATTCCTAGTAAATTAAATGGGTGGGGAGTGTGGGCAGCAAAAACTCTCGGACCACATGTAGATTGGTCAACCATAGTAATTGATACAGTTAACCAATGTCCAGAGGAATGCACAAGTCAACAGCTACAAGAAACATTAATTAAAGTGTGTCTGAGTAAGAAAACTTGGGAATACAATAGAATGGCCGGTAGACTATATGCGTCATTGATTGAGCGCATAACTTACCCTGACGGTCGCCCTACCGTAAATGATCTACATAGATCATTGGCCACTGATGGTTTAATGGTAACATTAGATTACTCAGACGAGGAATACAGTGCAGTGGAGAAGATAATTGACCATAAGCGAGATCTTAAATATCCACATTATCAACTAAATCAAATCAGATACAAATATTCTTTACGCAACAAGCTGACAGGTAAAGAATATGAATCTCCGCAGTTTGTTTATATGCGTATGGCAATGGCTCTTGCCGAAGACGAAAATCCAGCGGAACGTTTAGTTCATGTGAAGGCATGGTATGATCACTTTAGTTATAATCGCATTAACTGCCCAACACCAAACTTCGTAAACCTTGGAACAAAATTAAACGGCTACGCATCTTGCTGTCTTTACACTACGAAAGATTCTGCTCCAAGTTTAGCAGCAGGTGATCACATTTCATATATGATGACATGTATGAGTGCAGGTATCGGAACACATATTAAGACACGTTCGTTGGGTGATTCAATTAGAAGCGGAATGATCCAGCATCAAGGAAAGCTTCCATATTATAGATCAATGGTTGGTGCTATTCAAGCTAATCTACAAAATGGGCGTGGCGGAGCAAGCACTGTTCATTACACGGCTTATGATCCAGAAGTAGAAGTAATTCAGAAATTACGTCACCCAATGACACCAGCAAATAAAAAGATTGGTGGATGTCATTACAGCTTTGGTTCAAACAAGTTTTTTGCCCGCAAAGTAGCAAAGAAAGAAGACATTTACCTCTTCTCTATTGCCGATGCTCCCGACTTATACGAAGCACAGTACAGTAGTGATACATCCGAGTTTGAGAGACTATATAACGAATATGTCGAATCGGGAAAAGCAACCATCAAAGTAAATGCTCGTGAGTTGTTGCTTGGTGCCTTAACACAGAGCTACGAAACTGGTGTTCAATATCTACATATTACTGATATGATGAACCAGCATACTCCTTTCTTAGAAAAAATCTATTCAAGCAATTTGTGCCAAGAGATTGACCTTGTAACTAAAGGATACGAGAGCGTAGCAGAATTGTATAAAGAAGAATACGAAGAAGGCGACGGAGAAATTGGTCTTTGCAGTATTGCGGGCATTATCGTCAGTAATATTGAGTCAGATGATCAATACGCCGATGCAGCCTACTATGCACTGAAGATGATTGACAAATGTATCTTCAAAAGCGACTATGTGTTCCCTAACTTGGAACACACAGCAAAAGCAAGACTGAGCGCAGGTGTTGGTATATTAGGTCTTGCACATCTAATGGCGAAGAAAGGTTTCTTATACTCAGAGCAAGGCGGTAGGGATTTTATTCATGAGTTATCAGAGACTCATATGTGGCACTTAATCAACGCAAGCCTAAGATTAGGCAAAGAGCTAGGGAATGCTCCTTGGATGCACAAAACAAAATGGCCACAGGGATGGTTACCGCTTGATACATACGAAAAACGTGTCGATGAGTTAGTTACAGTAGAGAACAAGCGTGACTGGGACTTATTGCGTAAAGACATTATTAAGAACGGTGGTATTCGTAATTCAGTGTTAGTTGCACACATGCCAGGAGAATCCTCAACTATTTCATCTGGCACCACAAACGGGCCGTACCCAATCCGTGAGTTCTATTTAATGAAAACAAACGATACACTAATCAACCATTGGTGTGCTCCTGACGCAACAAAGTTAAAGAACAAATATCAATTCGCATGGGATATAAAAACTAGCGACATGATTAAAGTTTATGCTATTATGCAAAAATGGTGCGATCAAGGAATTAGTGCTGACTTCTTTGTAAAAATACAAGGTGACCAGAAAGTATCTAGTACGGAAATGATACAAGACTACATAGATATGATAAAGTATGGAATGAAATCACGCTATTATGTAAATAGTTTAACAAGCAAGGGCGTTGAGCTTGGATCAAATGAAAATGCAATTGAAAGTAGTAACGCTATTACAAGCGACACAGTATCTGATTCAAATAATGGCGACGACTACTGTGAGTCGTGCAGTTTATAACAACACAACGAAGAAAGAAGACAAATGACAAAAGTATTTAACGTAAATAAAACAGTAAAACAATATCACGATAAGTCACCGCTATTTTTTGGTGAAGATCCTGGTGTGTTTGACACAGTAAATAAACACTATCCTAAAATTTGGGCAATCTATAAAACAATGAAAAGCTTAGACTGGTCAGAGGATGAGTTTGACTATAGTCAGTGCAACTTAGATTTTAAGAACTGTCCTAAGTCAGTGTATGATATGATGATACGAACACTCGCGTGGCAATGGGAAGCAGACAGTGTTGCATCAAGAAACATTGCTCCTGTACTAGCTCCATTCATTACTGATAGTTCATTGTGGGCAGCATGGCAAAGAATTTCAGATAACGAGGTTATTCACTCAGCAACCTACAGTGAAATTGTTCGTATGAGCTTTGATAATCCAGAGTTAGTATTAACAGATATCCTTGCAGTAAGAGAAAGCTTAGTTCGCTTAACTACTATCAAAGAAGTATTTGATGATGTATTCAAAGTTTCACATCGTTATGCATTAGGAGAGATGACAGCAGAACAATCGTATGATTCACTCTTTATGGCAATCATTGCATTGTTCTTATTAGAGAGAGTGCAATTTATGGCAAGCTTTGCAATCACATTTACTATTTGCAGCACGGGCTGGTTCCAAAGTATTGGAAAAGCAGTTCAAAAGATTGCACAGGACGAGCTTGAAGTACACGTTGAGCTCGATAAGGAAGTATTGAGAGTAGAACTGCAAACTGAGCGAGGTAAAGAAGCATATTTAAGATTAAAGCCGCGTATTGAAAAACTATTTAATGACATAGTTGAATCAGAGATGGTGTGGACTGACTATTTGTTTAGTGAAGGCAGAGAATTAGTTGGAGCAAATGCAGCCACAGTTAAGTCGTGGGTAATGTATAACGCAGCACCAGTTCATAAATTTTTAGATCTGGAAAGCGAGTACAAGTTTCCTCGTCATAATCCAATGCCTCACATGGAAGACTGGATTAATATTAGTAAGACACAGGCAGCACCACAAGAACAGGATAATAACCAGTACAAGGTCGGAGTAGTAACTAAGGATGACGACGATATTATGTTTGACACCGACTTTTAATTTATCGTCTCTAACAATAGAATAAATACTATTATAGTTCAAGGAATAGTATGAATAATGAGGCGGAATTCAGAACAACTTATTTGTGTATTAAACAGCATTCTGTAACAGGCTTAAAATATTTTTGTAAAACAACGGGTAGTCATGGCAGAGTGATTTCATATAGAGGATCTGGCCGATATTGGAAAAGGCACTTAAAGAAACACGGCAGCAAAGTTGAAACTATTTGGTACTGTTTATTCACCGAGAAAGACGAATTAGTTAAATTTGCGTTAATGTGTTCAGATCAATGGGATATAGTAAATGCCAAAGATAGTTTAACTGGCAAAAAGATATGGGCAAATGAAAAACCAGAAAACGGGTTAGATGGAGCAACACCAGGAAGCAGACACTCAGACATAACCCGAGCTAAAATATCTGAAGCAAGACAAGGTCAACCAGCACACAATAAAGGTAAGCCAGGAGTAGTAGCATGGAATAAAGGAGTAACCGGAATTATTAAAGATTCCGAAGAAACAAAAATTAAAAAATCAATATCGCATCTTGGAGATAAGAATCCAATGTTCGGCAAAATAGGCGAAAAGAATCCAAGATTTAGGATAGCTAGATTAAAAATAGAGTGTCCTTATTGCCACAAATTAATTGCTCAGGGAAATTATTCTCGATGGCACGGCGAAAACTGTAAATTAAAAAACTAAAGGGAATATAATGCCGTTATATACATACAAATGCACTAAATGTGAAAACATAGAAACAAAGATTAGAAAAGTTACTGAAAGTGATTTGCCTGCAAGTTGCACAGACTGCGGCAGCACAATGCGTAAAACATTTGATCAATCAGGAACAAACTTTATTCTTAAAGGTAACGGGTGGTTTAAACCTACTTCGTCAGGAACAGAATGAAACTCTTTAAATATGAAGATCGCCATGAAGGATGCAGAACACCAGCTGATGTCATAATTTGCTTCGGGAAACAGATTGAAGGAAAAGACTATCACAACGGCTGGCATCTTACTGTCATACTTCCTTTTATAAAGAAGAATGTTAAAAATTACGTCGATCCGATGACATTTGATACTCGTTCAGAAAGATGTTCGTTTCATTTTAGGATCATTAGACGAAAATTTAGGGGTCGTCAGAAATATAGTAATCTATACTGCCAAACATGGCAACCAATTAAAAAGGAAAAAACATGTTATTAAATAAAAAGAAATACAAATCAGGAGACATCATCTCAATGAAAATTTCAAACGGAGATGAGGTTGTTGCTAAGTTCGACGAAGAAACAGAAACTGGATTTATGATTAAGAAACCAATGACAGTGATGCCTACTCAACAGGGTATCGTATTAGTGCCTACAATCTTTACAAGTGAATCAGAGTTGGCAATGCCAATACATTTCCAGCATATTATGCTGCACGGTTTAACTATGCGTGAAATGTCTGATCACTATATTCAAAAGACTACAGGCATTACATTAGCGAAAGCATAATGTCAGCAGTATCGTCTACATCAAAGTTAGTAATAACGCCCAAAATAACTCCTATCTACACCGAGTTTACGCCGTTTTCGCTAACTGTGACATATACGATTGAAGAATCTGGATTAGGTTCTGGTGGTATAGGAATCGGAATTACTCCCACGCAGCCCGAGATTGTTAGTGCTGTATTGGTAGACTCTGGCATAACTATCGCAACTCATTTATCTGATATTCATATACCATCTAATTCCTTTGTCATTTCTGGGCAATTCCAAGACGTGTTTAGTCGAATACTTGATTATCTTGACGTTAACAATGCATATAAAGAGACCACCTCTTTCGGCAAATTACCAGAAACTTTTAACTCTTTGTATAAATACATAGCACCAAGTGTTTCAAGCAAAACAGTACAGGTCGATGTGTTATTTTCGGACAATTCAACACAGAAATTTGATATAACTGTATTAACGGATTATGTATCAGCAAATGCATCATTAGTTGCAAGTGTTAAAAAGGGGAAATTTTAATGCCCGCTCCAGTTAGAAAAGGTGTAGATCTAAGCGCAGGACACTGTCACGGTCCACTAACTCCTATAGAAGGATCATCCACTGTTATTATTAATGGTATCTCAGTTCTTAGAGTAGGAGATCACTACACAACACATGTATGCAATGACGGACAAGACGTGCAAGAAGCTAAAGCAGTCGGAGCTTCATCTACAGTTCAAGCAGAAGGAAAATTCATACATCGCATAGGGGATGCTATATCATGTGGTGATATAGCAGCAGCAGGATCACCGAACGTTTTCGTGGGCTGACACCATGTCAGAGATTAGAGATCATTATCAAGAGATGATTAAGTACGGAGAATCCATCTCAACTAAAAAATTTACAGTACCAGAATTTACAAGATTAATACGCAGTCTTATTGCAACTACTGACATTCGTGTTAGAACAGCAAGAGATAAATCTATATTAAAAAACCACATTGTGATTAGTGGCACATATGATCCAGAAGATGACGAATCAAATATCCCGCCTATTGTGATATATGTCACATACAGCAATACTCAGAAAAAAATTCTAATGAAGGATATAGATTGGCCAAAGTTATGTCTTGATCTAATAGAATGTTCCGGGCATGAAATTGTACATCAGACACAATATAGATTGCGTGGTTTTGATATTGGCCACACTATTTTTGTAAGCTTATCGACAGAAGAAAGCAAAAGATTAGAACAGGAATACTTGGGCAACTCAGATGAAGTAGAAGCTTTCGGTTATTCAATCGCAGTAGATATTCTAATTAAAGAGTATCCAAAAAAGATAACAATTAAACACATATCTAAGACTGCAATGTTTAAATGTTATGAGGCAGCTTTTGGAAGAGAACATAAGGTAGTAAATCAACTATTATTATATGTTGTTAAGTATTATGAAGCACTAGCAGAGGGCAGTCATGAAAGAAGATTACAAGAAGTTGAATGAGGTTGATACAGAAGACGAAGTTGATCTAGAAGAAATTGGGTTAGATGATTATGCAATAATACTTGATGCTGACGGAAATCTTAAATCCATTCTAATGCCCGAAGTATATGATGAGATTCCAGAAAAGCTAATTGAGATTTTTAAGCTATACGGAGTAACTGATATAGAAGAAGTACATGCTCGACTAGGGCACGTCGTACACTAAACAACCTGAGCTTTATCTACAAGCTGGGAAAGAGAATTAAAGTTTTCTTTTGCTATCTTATTTGACGATACAATCTTCTCAAGAGATACATCGTGACCACCTGCTCTTACACGCTGTCTGACTTGATCAATTGCTTGCTCAATGGGAACATCGACTAAAATAAGCGTAACAACGTATCCATAGTCATGCGCTAAGGCAATCTTATTTTGTTGAGCCTTGAGATTAGTACCTGTTGTCGGATGAACTACGTTTTCTTGTACTTCAAACGATGATATTATTAAGGGCTTAATTTGAGAAATAGCTGCATCCAGACCTACTTCGCCTTTAATAGCGTCGACGTCAATAAGTTCGTATCCAGAGTAGGGTGGATTGTTAGCAATAAAGTGGTTCTTACCGCTTCCTGCACCGCCCATCACAATTACGAATTGGGGTTTAATTTCTGATAGTTGCATTCAGTATTTAGTTGAAAACACAGGATTAAATTTTAAATCATTGATTCTAAAAGTGATTAAAATCACAAAAACCTTGACTTTTCTTACCGAAAGCGTATAATAGAACTGTTGCCTAATTAAGGAGAAATAATGAACCGAAGTCAGATATTCTTAGCACTTGCCCTCACGATGACAGCAATGACAGCATCAGTATATGCCTGCGGCGAGATCACTCCAAACAGAGAGATAACAAAAACTGTGACGCGCCTTGCTTACAGTGATTTCCCAAGAGCATCAGATGTTTTCGCAATTATGCGTAACGAGTCTTCAATGAACCCACTCGCTAGGAACCATACTGCAAGAGAATCGTCCAATGGACTAATGCAAGTCCAAAACGGATCCTTCAACATTCACACAAACATTGCTCAGGGAATTGCAAAACTTCGCGAATATTACAAACTGACACACTCAGTTCGCGGCGCAGTTGAATCATACAATATCGGCCCTCGAAATTACCTTAATCATAAGTTGCGTTATAGCGGCGAAGCATACTACGACAAATTCTTGCTTCAAAAACGAGTTTATGCACATTGGCCAAAAGGCAAGTTGGTAAAACTCGGCAAGAAACTTGGCTGTGGTCGAAACAACGGTGTTCCGTACTGGTTGCAAAAACGTTTAGCAAAGTAAGAGGTCATTGTGGCAAAAAAAATAGATAAAGCAATTGAGTATGTAAAATCTCGTATTGATGATTATGCTCATCCTGGTTCATATCAGGAGCAGGAGTGGTATGCAAAATGTGAAGCAAAGGTTGACATACTTGAAGAAGTTTTGGCTCGTCTTGAACAAATCAAAAAAGGCGAATAGTGTTAAAAATTAGAAATACTCCCAAGAAACTTCTTAGTTGCGGCTTCATTGGCCTAAGAATTAAGAGTCAATATGAGATGAAAAATCGCACAGAAATATGTGACTGGATATTGAGTCTTCTCGGCGAGGATGACTACTACGCGCAGCACGACGGCGTATATTTTGTTCGCATAGACGGCATTGAGTCAATGTTGCTACTAAAATACCCAGAGTCAATTAAGAAAATTTATACTAACCCAAGAGAGTGGGCAAAGGAATAATATGGCAAAAATATCAGCAGTAACAGAAGTTGAATGGACTGAATACGAACGTGGCTGGGGTCAACGGCCTGACGGGTTTTCGTATCATCGCAGCATTGCCGAAGCAAACGAATATATCGACGCCTATTGGGTGAAGCAGCCAAAAGAAACACCAGAATGCTACTCCTCGCCTGGCAGGCCACAGCTTGTTCAGGTCAACGACGTGTTTGAGTTGTTAGTTGAGGGAAAAGGCATTATATGGACCGACAAGACATGCAAGATCTAAAGTTTGCGGTAAGTGTGCCAAAATTTATTTTTTCAAATAACTCGATGATAAGAGTTGAATGGTGCGAAGAACACGTCGGCGAAATATATAAATCGTGGACAATTAAGTTACCTCTTGGAGAAGGAAACGATCGGAAAACTCTTTTCATGTTTCTCAATGAACAAGATGCAATGTTATTTGCATTGCGGTGGGCCAACGTAACTGTATAATGGCAAAATCGGAAAAAGAAATGATCTTTAGGGTAGGTGTGCCAAGCGTTCGTTTTGCCGATCGCACCCATGTCCGAATTATATGGTGCGAAGAAAACATTGGCGAGAGACATGAGTTATGGACAACAGAAGCCACGTCATATGATGAGTGGAAAATAGACGAAGACGAAGATGAGAATAATATTTTGTATTACTGCTTTGTCAATGGACACGATGCAACATTATTTGCATTGCGTTGGGGAGGTATAAAATTATGACAGAATTTATTGTTGAGCGTGGGACAAACGAAGAATACGAGCATATGATTAAAATCTATGAATGGTGCGAAAATGTATTTGGCAAAATGGAATACAATGGCGTATCGTGGATGGTTGGGTGGGCAGACGGACAACAACCTGACCGTGTTAAATTTAGGTTTTATTCTGACGAAGAAGCAGTGGTGTTTAAATTAAAATGGATGTGAATCCATTTAACATTGACGCAGAGACAACAGCGAGAATGCTGTTGGGTTATTTGATCGTTCTTATATATCTCATATTCTTAATTCTTAGTGCTCTTCCTCTTGTACCATTTGGTATCTTTGATTTTTTAAAAGAGATGCTCACAAAAAAGAATTGTTTGATATGTCACCGTGCAGTAGATTTTTGGATTAAATTCACCGACAAAATAGAATTTCGCCTGCATCCAATAGTTTATAAGATTTCGGTATCAGATAAACTAAAAATGTTGCGAGAACTGGCTAAAAACAACGAAGACGAATAGCTAAACTGTTGATTCCATAGATGGTAAAAATCGCTTGACTTTTCGGTTAAATGCTGTATAATAGCATCATACAGTTAATAAAGAGAGCGCAAAATGTTATCCAAAGAAGCCATTGTAAAATTGCTTGAAATAAATGACAAAGCAGTTGCTCACGCTCTTGTGGTGCTCTACAAAAATCAAACAGCAGACGAACAAAGAACAGAAGATACGAAATATCGTAATGGCGAAGGATTTCGCCCGTGCCACGCCCGAGTAGGGACATCGATGGCAACATTTTATTTGAATCGTGGATTTTTGACGGCAAAGCAAGTTGCATACTGGCGCAAAAAGATGAAAGATGGCAATATGAAAATTGGCATCTACTGGAAACAACTGGCAATCGCCGCTGAATCTAAGAAAGCAGGAGTATAAAATGGCACGAGAAAAAGCAGCAGACCGTCGCGCACGTGAAGAAGCAGAACGTGCAGCATTGATGCAGGCTCGTCGGGAAACATACCCTCGGCGTTTCCGTGAAACAGTCGCAGCCGCAGTGAACGAAGGTTTTGAGTTGACTAAAGTCGACGTCGACTATGGAAAATACACGTTTTACGACCGCGACGCAGAAACAGAATATTATGTCTACGATGAATTCGGCCTTGCTGGTCAAAGTGATTGGTCTCTCGAAGAGCTTGAGCGAGCAGTGAACCGCAAAATCGATGATCGATTGGAAGCACAGCGTCGTTATGAAAAGCGTCAGGCTGCTCTTGCAAAACTTGACCCAGAAGAACGCGAGCTGTTGGGATTGAAGTGAAAAGAACCCTAATGACCGGCACAAAGGAACAGTAAGATGGAACACGAAATGTTTAAGCGGCTTTGTTACAACGTAAAAAAGCGCCTTTCTATCATGCCAATGTATGAACAATGCGAGTTGGCAGATGAACTTGATCCTGTGTGGTATGCAGATTGGTGTGAGCGCGAAGGTGCTGATGAAGAATTAACTGCATACTTGTATGAGTTGCTGAAATGATCGCAAGACGCGTTGGTCCTACTCTACGATATGACTGGTTTATCTGTCTTGCTCGTCACCCTGATCACGTTAACCGTGACCCGCGTAGGGTATGGCAATACGAATGCTGTTCGGGGAAGCACTCGTCAGAAGAATATTCCCCTGCTACCAGATATGACTGGAAAACAGACAAAGTTATTGTTGACCGCACATTTGATGGTGCAGAGTTGGGCGACATAATTTACTACTTTGAGAACGAGCAAGATATGCTGATGTTCAGTTTACGCTGGCAATAACAGGAGAATCAGATGCACGATTTAATTTTAGTAGGGAAGATGATTAGTTTGTTTATAGCCATTGCTTTTGGATTTATTAATATAGCCAAAGTAACATATAGGCAGGATATTTCAGAGGCAAACAACTATTTAATGTCTGCAGGGATAACGATCTTCGTTACGTTGCAGTGGTTGATTTAAGGAGAAGATAAGATGGAACCAGAATTTCTTTATATTGGTTGGAGCACTCTCATGGAGAACGGCACCAAACACGATAAAATTTGGACTGCATTCAAAATGGGGAATGCTTATTATGCTGGCTGGGGAAGGCGCGATAAAAAGCTTTCCTTTAAGAAACATGATTCGCAACACACTCTTGCAGCAGTTCAGAGAAAGAAACAGAACTCAACAGTTCGCGGCGAAAAAGAATACAACGAAGTTGATGCATTTCAACTTTTTACAATCTTTCCTAACTTTAAGGACGACGTCGAGAAGCACTTGATGATGGCCGTTCTTTCTAACAAGGTGAAGTAATATGTCAAATTCAGTGAGCAAGAAACAGTGTAGTCTAAAGCGCCTTATGCGAGCAGAGCAAGAGAAGCTCGGCCCACTCTCTTATGTGGGGATGTGCTCTGATAGCCACTATGCAGATTTCAATCGCGCGTCTGATGAATTCTATCGTGGTCCTATGCGACACGGCAACAACAGGCACGGCATCGCAAAAGAAAAAGTAATTGATCGTCGCATTGATCGTAAGCGCAATAACCGAGAACTGCTTAAACAAATAAAGGATGAAGAATAACATGAGGAAACTTTTTATCGTTGCCATAAGCGTAAATGCACTTGCGGCGGTTATATCATTTTTGACACACAGCTGGGTTAATTTAGCAATTAACGCGTCGATGCTGGTATTGTTAGTTTCAATGCTACCGAGGGGAAAACAATGAGCGATTTACGATTTTATACATTCGTCAATTTTTACCTGTCGAGCATCCAGCAGGGCGTTCAGTCGTTTCACGTGTTGCACGAAATGTTTAACAAGTATCACGCAATAGCACTAAACATTTCTCTTCGAGATGATCAGAAACTTGCTGCATCTAAGCGTCTACGCGACTGGTCAACAAATCACAAAACGCTAATCGTGCTGAACGGCGGAGCAAATGCAGACATCGAAGACACATATTACAAACTCGAGGAACTGTCTCGGTCACTTTCATTTCCGCTGCCATTTGCAAAATTCAACGAAGATAGCAAGTCTCTTGGCGGAATTATTACTGCCTGCGGTTGCGTGTTGCCTCAAGAAATCTACGAAGCAGTTGATTTTCGTAAAGCATCCGACTTGCTTGATGCAAGAGCATTTATGCCGCAATCGACATATGAGGCGCGCGAATGTTTCTTCTTTATTAACGATAACGTCATTACTGCACGTTATTTACCAGGAACAGCAGAGCATGAACTCATCGCTTTGCTTAAATCTTGCTCATTGGCACGATAATTTACGAAAGGAGCTAATTATGGTTTTAGTAGCAATCAAGTCTTTCTTTAAAAAGAAGCGTATCATCAAAGTTCGAGGAAAATATATTCCTCAAATTCGTAAAAAACTAACGTGGTATGGGCTTTCTCAAAGAGATACGAATCAATGGGCGGACCGAGATTCTCAACTAAACTACTGTTCTTATAACACTCTCGATGAAGCAACCATTGGTATGTATGATACACTGGCTCGGATTGAAAGAGAAAAACAAAGAAAAAAAGAAAACACAAAAGTAACAATCTATGAGCCAGAGCCAGAAGCATGGGTCAAACTTAAACAAAAATAATCCTTGACTTTTCGGTAAAAGAGTGTATAATATAACTTGTAAATAAAGAAATCGATCAACTTAGGAGACTAACATGGAAGACCAAAATGAAAAACACAGCGAAATACTTGCAGATTTGCTCGATCAAAATGTTTCTGAAGATGAGTTGTTATTGCTCTTGAAAGACCTGCAATACATTTTCACGCCGACTGATTTCGACGACGCAATCAACGCAGCGGTTGGTCGCAGTTTCTACATCGAGGCACCCGAACAACGCCTCAACTAATGGATAAATCACCAAAAGAGTATTTAGATATAATTGGTCGCCCTCTTAAAGTCGGCGACCATGTTGTTTCATTCAACAACATTTATAAGATTATGGGATTCAGATTCAAAGGAAGAGATGCAATTATCTTTCTAAGAGAACCGTCGCCTACTACTAAAAAGAAAAATCAACCTTGCAACTCTCTTGTTCTCTTGCCAGAAGAAGACATGATCATGTGGATCTTGAAGAGGCAAGCAAATGAAGGATAAAAACGGCCGCAACATAGAAGTTGGCGATTGCGCCTTCTCAGTTCTCGGCGGTGGCATAATGTATGATTATGGTGTCTTTGATGTTGTTGAAATTAGATCACTGAAGACTTCTGTATACAAAATAAGAACAGATGCTGTGCTACTTAAATTAAAAGGTGGAACCCTGCAATGTTGGCAAAATGCAGTTGATATCATTGCAATGACCGAAGAAGAGGCAGTCTTTGAACTGTTAAAAAATGATAGCGTACGATATAAATGGTAATCAAATACTTATTGGTCGTTTAGTATTAAACACTGCGGGACGATGTTTTGTTGTTCAGGGATTAGATGAGTATGAAGGAACCACAATCGTTCTGACTCGTCCTTTTAAAGAAGAATATTTGTTCCCTGTCGGATTACAGTGGTCACACCACCCAGAGAAAGAACTAATAATGCTTTCTGAAGAAGAAACAACAATGTATTTATTAAAAAATGCCAACTGATAAAAACGGAAAAAAAATTAAGATCGGCAATATTCTTGGATATGATAATTATCTTGGAACAGTTGTTGCCGTAGATAAAACCAGACTTGAGATGCTTCTTCGTCCTTATGAATCAGTTGTTGTTAGAATACCGCAAAGTAGAATTAAAGATGTAGAAGTGCTAACTGAGGAAGAAGTTACTATTTTTCTCTTAAAGAGCTGTGCAAATAGATGACTTCTATTAGGGTCGGAGACTGGGTTATGTGGTCCAACTATGTTTGTAAGGTTATCAACGTTGAGGATATTCTTATAATACGTGGAGCAGGATTTAATTACGACTTCAGACTAAGCACCTATCGATCATCAGAAATGACAGTAATTACAGAAGAAGAAGCAGCTATGCTCATTCTCAAAGGTCATACAAAGAGTGATAATTGATAAAGAAACACAATTGAGTATAGGGTCTTGGATTTATTGGGCTGACAACGTCTGCCAAATAATAGCAGTAGAACCCAGATATATAACTCTACAAATAATAAGTGAAAGAGTTAAACTCCCAACCACGATGATTGTTAGAGAATCAGACTCACTTACCGAAGAAGAGGCAATAATGCGTATTCTGAAAGGAAATCGAAATTCTGTATAAATACTTGTATGTCCAACTCATACCAAAATTTCGGAAATAACCTGTTATTTAACCCTCTAACTAAGGCGCAACGCCGAGACCGTAAGTTGGGTGTCGAAGCAGCACCAGATAGACAGAGTGTTGGAACAAACAGTTATCGTCCATACAACCAATACACGTCACCCGGAACGGTTTCTCCAACAGAACCGCACCCATTCACAAAAGACCCTAACTATGTTAGCGGTATCGGTAAGGACGCAACAGTTCTTTAATCGTTCGGTTTTCTTGATTTCCTGTATTAAAGTCGTATATACTATTTTTAATATTTGGTAAATATTAGATACACTTGATATCTCTACCACAAAAGGAAAATTAATGTTTGTATCACTGATTACTTTGTTTGCCGCACTATCTTTGTCTGCTGTAAGTGCTTATTATAGCGTATTGGGACTGGTCGCAATCTTTGCAGCTATGCCACTTCCTATCATAATAATGGGAGCCACGTTAGAATTCTCGAAGATTGTTACGACGGCATGGTTGCATTATAACTGGGATAAGTCACCGCTAAGACTAAAACTTTACTTGGTTCCGGCCGTTATCATATTGATGGGAATTACCAGTATGGGGTCGTTTGGTTTCTTGAGCAAGGCTCACTTAGACCAGGCTGTTCCGTCAGGCGATATTGCAGCTCAGGTTTCTGTGTTTGATGAGAAAATTCAGAACGACAGAGATAACATTGCAAGCGATAGAAATCTTATAAAACAATTAGATGATGTAGTAAATAACGAAATATCTCAGGGCACAAGCAGAGATATAAAACTTAGAGATGGGCGAACATATACTCAGAGCGCAGCAGAGAGAGCTTTATACATTCGTCGCAGTCAATCAAAAGATAGAGCAAGGTTATCCGACGACATAGATAGGGCGCAAAATGATATCGTTAAATTGCAATCAGAGAAAGCACCAATTGCGAGCAAATTAAGAACTGCGATTGCAGATGTTGGGCCAATACAGTATATTGCAGCAGTTATTTATGGAGCAAACCCCGACCAAAATACTCTTGAAGCAGCAGTCAGACTTGTAATTATTATTATCGTTGTTGTGTTTGATCCGCTTGCAATTATGCTATTGCTTGCGGCAACAACTTCGATGGATTGGATTAAAGAAGAACGAAAAAGAATAGCATCAAAACAAATAGTTGACTTACCTCCTAAAGAAATAGTCGCAGAGAAAATTGTTGTTGATACATCAGAGAGCGATAGACTAGCAGCATTGCTTGATGAGGAAAGAAAGAGAAACGATGAGTTACAGCAGCGACAAGCAGAAACTTCGCAGATTGAGGAGGAAATAACAGAGCTTACTGCGTCATTGAAAAAAGTAACAGACGATTTTAACAACTTGGTTCCTGTTATATTCTCACTTGAGGAAGAGTGTTCTGATTTAGTAACTGCTGATAGCACATTAAGGGGACAGCTTAAAACGCTAATAGATAGCTACGACTCGTTACTTGATGAGAAATCTGAGTTAGAAGAAAAGGCAAAGAAGGCAAGCGAAGAACAAAGTTCTTTGTATGAAGAGATGCTAACAGCATTGCAAGCTGAAATAGATAGCAAGGATACTCAAATTAATTCTGCTCTGTTAGACCTAACAGACTTACAAAAAATAATAGAAGAAAAAAATAATGAGATCGTCATTGCTAAGAAAAATCTAACTGATAAAGAATTATCGTTGACTCAGGAAATATATAATAAAGAAGTAACAATAAAAGACTTATATTCGGCACTTCAAACAGAACTACACGAAAAAAGTTCGTTGCTTGAGCAAATCGAAGAATCTAATTCAATTGATAAAGTTAAAGAACATACTCAAATGGAGAGCAATAGCGATGTCGATAAGGCAGAAGAAAATGTATTTGTAGTAACAGCAGATATGCCAAAAGGAGGAAACGCAAGCTTTGGTGTAATTTTCCCGCCCAATCCAGGTAACGGAGATTTATTTCTAAGAGTTGATTATATGCCAAGCAAGCTGTTCAAGTGGGTAGGCACAAGGTGGATCGAGATTGATAAAGATGTCACTTCAGCTTACGCATATGACAAAGAATATATTCGCTTGCTTGTTGAAAAGATTAGCACAGGCGAATACGACATCGATGATTTAAACCACACTGAACAGGAGCAAGTTGCAAGGTATCTTGATCAACCAAAATAATATTTTCACTGCATTTTAGATATATAAATAATACTAACACTTAATAAGGAACCAATGGCAAACTACCGAAATAACACAACCGATGCAGTAATTTGTGAAGGAAACACCGTTCATGTTCGTGACGGAAAATTCGACCAAGCACTCAGAAAATGGAAAAACAAAGTAAGAGACTCTGGTCTTTTGCTTGACCTACGCAGTAGAGAAGCATACGTTAAACCAACCACACGCCGTAAGGAAAAGATGGCAGCAGGGAAAAATCGTTGGAATAAAAAATTGGCCGCTGAATCAATGCCAAAGAAGATGTATTAAATCGGTTAAATTTCTAACCGGTTATCTTTACTTTTCTCCCATAACCGCGTATAAATAATAATGTAAGATGCTGGATTAGCCGGGTCTTACATATATTGATCTTGCTTAATAAAGGAGAAAAACAATGAATCAATCTACACGTCTCACAACCCTCGATCTACCCTCACTTGTTGCAAACTTACATCGCTCTTCAATCGGATTCGACCGAATGTTCGCCGACTTAGACCGTGCATCCGCTGCATCGGTTTCGGTTAATTATCCACCGTATGATATTGTAAAATTGAACGATATGTGCTATGCTATTCATATAGCAGTTGCGGGATTTAAAGATTCCGAACTCGACATTACATTAGAAAGAAATGTTCTAACGGTTAAAGGCAAACAACAAGAGCGCGAAAAACAAGACTATGTATTTCAGGGAATAAGTGCTCGTTCATTTGAGCGCACATTTAATCTTGCAGAACATGTAGTCGTAAGAGGAGCAAAATGCGAAGACGGAATGCTTATCATCGACCTTGAAGTTGAAGTCCCAGAGGAACATAAACCTCGAAAGATTGAAATTAGAAAACTGAAACAGTTGAAAAAAGCAGAGTAAACTAACGGGCGGGGAAACCCGCCCACACTAAAGGAAATAGCATGGCAATGACAGACACATCAACAAGAGAGAAGATTAAGCCTAAAACTGACTTGGCTCCACCTTCGCTCTATAATGTAATTTATATGAATGATGAGATAACAACAATGGAATTCGTTATCACGAGTTTAGTTGAAATTTTTGATCACTCAGAAGAATCAGCAGCAGAACTATGCGCTAAGGTTCATGAAGATGGATCAGCGGTGGTTGCTGTTTTACCTTACGAGCTCGCAGAACAAAAAGGCATGGACGTGAGTGTTCTTGCACGAAACAACGGATTTCCGTTGCTGGTTCGTTTGGAGCAGGCAATTTAATGGCTCAAGACCTAATGCTCGACTTAGAAACGTTGGATACGAGCCCAACATCAGTAGTATTAACTTTTGGTGCAGTAAAGTTTGATAAGTTTTCAGAAAAGGATCCAGACGATTCGTCTGCAATTTATCTGAGACTTGATATGGACGAACAAACAGCACTTGGTAGGACAATAAATCACGACACAGTTGAGTGGTGGGGAAAGCAATCTAAAGAATCGCAAGAAGAAGCATTCTCAGTAGAGAATCGCATATCGCTTGAAGATTTTACAACTCAACTCAACAAGTATATTGTTGGCGTCAATGACATTTATGCTCACGGGACGACATTTGATATTGTAATTTTAGAAAACTTATATCGCATGTTAGGTAAGCCAATCCCTTGGAATTATTGGCAAATCCGAGACAGCAGAACATTGTTTTCTTTAATAGGAGACCCAAGACCCAAAAATAATTTAGATGCTCATAATGCATTAGCAGATGCCTATCATCAAGCAAGAGGAGTTCAGCAAGTCTTCAAAGAATTAGGGATGTTGGGTGTTAATAGAAAAAATATTTAATCCTACATACCTTTATATTAAGCGACATGCGGTTACCGGCTTATTGTATTTGGGTAAGACATCTGGATCAGAAAATTATCTACTATATGAATATAACGGATCTGGAAATTATTGGGGGAACCACCTACGAATCCACGGAGAAGATCAAGTTGAAACTATTTGGTATTGCTTATATACAGAGAAAGAAGAACTCACTAAGTTTGCTTTAATGTGTTCAGAACAATGGGATATTGTCAAAGCAAAAGATACAATAACCGGCAAAAAGGTGTGGGCAAATGAAAAACCTGAAAATGGATTAGATGGCGGATTTGATTATATCAACAATAATGGATTAAACGGCGGCAGTGTCACAAACAAACCTGGAGACATGACATTTGTAACAATGCTAAGAGAAAGAAAATTGGGTAGATTTAGTTCAGAGACACAGAGTAAATGGGGGAAACTTGGAGGGAAAGCTGCCACAAATCTTCAAAGACAAAATAAAACTGCCTTCTTTGATCCAAACTGCACGGCACGAATAAATTCAAAAACACCAAAAGCTAGAGAAAAACAGAAAAATACATTCAAAAAAATTGGTCATGCACAAGGAAAAAAGAATTCACAGTTTGGGACCTGTTGGGCAACTTTACCTTGGGCACAAATTTCTCGTCGAATTGAAATAGAAAAGTTAGATGAATATATTTCTCAAGGATGGACCAAAGGAATGATGAAAAAGATATATTCTTCAAATAGACTTTTATAATGAATAACCCGTGTGACAAGAATGATATAAATGGATTCTCAGCTCACGGTAGTTGTTGTTGCAATTGTCAGTTTCAACAACCAATTAACGCTCATCCGTGGAATAAAGATCCTTTTGTAAAAGGAAAAGTTACAGAGATAATTGGGTATGGTTGTCTCTGTCCTGAATTTTTCCCTGATATTACATTTATGGAAGACAAGCATTCTTTATGTGAGTGTTGGACAGAAAATACTTATCGAAGAGAAATGACAGAGCGAGAACTCGAGAGAGATAAAGAACGAGTATGGGAAGTGCTAACTTATTTACCAAAGGAACAAGTATGAAAGTTAAGAAGTATATCAATGGCATTCTACCGACAGAAAAGGATAGAGCACTGGCAAGAAAAGATCTAAGAAATAGCGTGAAAAGTATTATCGGCACCCTGTTGCTTATTTCTGTTTTAATTCTTATTTTTCTACATCCAATAATTCTTGCTGTATTGATTGGTTCTGCTCTTGTTATAACTCTTGGATACATACTATGGGCAGCATTTGCTCCTGTCAGGAAAGAAACTAATAACGACGAAGAAGAGGAAGAATAACATGTGGCCATTTAGTAATAAAGTAAAACAGACAGAAGTTGTCGATGAACTAACAGAAGTTGATGATGAACCAAAAGAATACGGCGACGTAGAGATTATATTAATTGATAACGAAGTATTGGAGCTCAAGGTTTGGAATATTCTGACTACCGATCACTTTATTAACTTTCAAACAAGTGATGGGTGGTTAGAGATTAAGATTGATTATGTTAAGTCTATCCGATATAAAGAAATTAGCGAATCAAACGTAGTCTCACTACACAAAGAAGAAGACAATGCGTAAATTAGAAACAGTTACTGGGCAACTCGTTGATTTATCAAACCCTGACCCAAACACTATAAATATTGAAGATATTGCGTGGGGATTATCGCGAATGTCGCGCTTCTGCGGACAGACGGTAACAGCAGTTCCGCCAACAGTTGCTCAACATTGTATTTTTGTTGCTGATTTAATGTTTCACGAATATAAAAACAATGGATTGGCAATGATAGGTTTATTGCATGATGCGGCAGAAACATATATTGGCGATATACCGTCACCGGTTAAACACATTGTATCTATTAGAAAAGCAGTTAAGGAGGTTGAAGATCGACTATTATTTATTGTCAATGAGAAATTTTTAGGTAGACAACCAACAGAAGAAGAACAAAAAATTTGTCATTATTATGATAAGAAAGCGCAGTTTATTGAAGCATATCACTTTATGCATAGTCGTGGTCAACACTGGCCGGAAAAAGAAAATTATCCCGTCTCTCTTAGAGACTTGCAAGATTATCCAGAAATTCTTACTTCAACAGAGGCTTATGAAAATTTTCTAACTAAATTTGCTTTCTTATCAAATACCCAGACTTCAAATAACCAACCTTGATTTTTGCAGGCATTTTGTTTTTGTTGCAAGTTTTTATCAATAGTAACCGTATATGTAGATTTAACTTCTATTATTCTTTTTTCTTTTGATAAGATAATATCTGGGTGGTATAGACTTAATTTAGAATCATATGTTTGATAAGTTATTGATGGTCGATTTTTTAAGAGAATATCTTCTTCTGCATAACCCTCTTTTAGTAAGAGGTCGATTGCCATTGACTCATATCCTTGAACATTATATGTATTGCCAGATGGGAAAGAATAAGATTTATTAGTTCGCTGCCTACTTTGTTGTTTTTCAAACACCTCAGGTATTTTAGAATTCCAGTCTACTCCATATCGTTCCAATAAAGTAGATCTTAATTTTTTGGTGTTATTCCAGTCATCATTATATTTTTGTTTTTTAGTTTTGATTGCTTGCTTTTGTTTGTTGGTGTCTTTCATTGGGTTATCAACACCGAAATTTTTTAAGAATGTTTCTTTTTGTTTTTCAATCTTACACGATGGGCATCTACAAAAACCACGCATATGATAATATGGAGTTTGAGAAAAAATAAAATTATGTTTGATGCATTTAATTTGAACTTCGGCATCTACATTTTGATAATTTACTAAAGAGTAGTCATATTTGTTTTTATGTTGCTTTTCTGATCGATATAGAAATTCATCTAATGTAAGTTTTTTCATAAAGTATTTATACCACGCAATGTAGACTAAATATATTTAACTAAAGGATAATAAATGCATATAATATTTGGCAACTGCAAAAATTTTGATGAGATAAAAGAAAAATATGTCGTTCTTCAACTCGAGACATTTGAGATTGCAGGAAACAACCAAACTGCCTACTGCATCGTAGATCCAGCATCGGTTCCGCCTGAAGAAATGGCCGACATGAAAAGACTCACTGATTTACATCAAGCAGTAATCGAAGCATGGGATAAAGAAGATTACGCAACGGTTCTTTTTGGTATGCCACATCTGATCGGGAAGTTTGGTGGTGAACTGGACAGTTTTTATTCTAATTTAAAAGAACGAATAACTAATTGTGCTGATGGTATTTCGTAAGGTTAGCTACTCCCTTAATTGCTTTGTGACAAACAATACAGGATACTAAAATTTGAGATGGGTGAGTTCCTTCTTTAACTCTTGTAAGAGCAGCATTTTTGAAATTGTTTAGTCCATACTTTGATCCGACGGCGATAATATGATAGTTGATATAGGAGATTGGGGTGCCGGAGATTGGACGACACGTCTATATGAATATAAGGTATGGTGTGATTTTCACTGTGCGGGTCGGTGGTATAGAAAAGCATATTACATGAATTTTGAGATAGATGCCGACGCCTTGCTCTTTACGTTACGCTGGCAAGGCACATCATAGCAACCGAAATAGTTGCAAAATAGCAAGAACCATAGTATAGTAGTTACACAATTTAATTAACTCAATAGAAAGACAACACGATGACAATGTTTATGAAGAACGGCAACACCTTCCGCGCAGCAAATGAAGAAATGCTTGATTTGCACAAAGTCTTGCCGGTCGGTAATTACATTATCAAACAAGATCCGTTTGGTAACTTTTTCTTTGAAATAGTTGACACGTTTGATATGTCACAAAAGATTTATGGCGACACTCTGAAAAATGCTGATCGCATGATCAACACTTTCAATACTCGCCCAAACTCTACTGGCGTGATGCTTGCTGGAGAAAAAGGTTCTGGCAAAACTCTTCTTGCCAAAATGCTGTCTGTTAAAGCAGCAGAGCAAAATATGCCAACAATCATCATCAACACTCCCTTCTCCGGCGACGGTTTTAATTCGCTTATCCAATCCATCGAGCAGCCCTGCATGATTTTGTTTGATGAATTTGAGAAAGTGTATGACAGCAACGAGCAAACAGCAATTCTTACGTTGCTCGACGGCGTATTTCCGTCCAAGAAACTGTTCGTGCTTACTTGCAACGACAAGTGGCGCATTGACGAAAATATGCGTAATCGTCCTGGTCGTATTTTTTACATGCTTGACTTTCTTGGGCTTGATGTTGATTTCATCATTGAGTATTGCAAAGAAAACCTGGATGACCAAGGACAGATCGACAATGTTTGCCGCATTAGCACAATGTTCTCGCAGTTCAACTTCGACTTGCTCAAGGCACTTTGCGAAGAAATGAATCGCTACAAAGAAACAGCGCAAGAAGCAATCAAACTTCTTAACGCGAAGCCACAAGCTGGCGACGGCGGCCGCTACAAAGTGTCGCTGAAAGTTAAGGGCGTTCAGGTGCCCGACAACGAAGTTGCTCCTGCTGAATGGAGAGGTAACCCAATCACTTCTGAAAAATTCAGCATCGCTAAAGTTGATACAGACACTGCTGAAAACATCGATGAATGCTGGGACGAAACACCAGAAAATGGTGCAGCAAGTATGGTTGGACGCGAAGATCAAGACAATGAATACCACTTCACTTATCTTAACTTGAAGAAAGTTGATGCGGCCGCAGGAACATTCGTCTACGCTAACGATGATGGCGCAACAGTTACTTTCACCAAGATCGTACAGACATACAACGCTTATGCCTTCTAATATAAAAGATAAGATGGTTACTACGCTCACTGACGATCACGAATGTCCTGGATGCGGCGCGACATTAAACGCAGCAACTGGGACAGACGGAGAAGCAATTCCTCGTGAAGGCGATTTATCCATTTGCTACAAATGTGGTTCACTGCTAGAGTTTAACGAGGACTTGTCAGTTAGACTTCTTGATTCAAATGATATGAAAAAGTTAGATTGGGAAACTGTCGAAGAACTCGAAAGAATGCAAGACTTTATACGCGATAACAGGTCAGGATCTCACTAAACATCTCCTAAGATGTAGGTTTACCCCAGATAAGTAGTTGATTATTCTGGGGTTTTCTTTGCTTGACATTTCAGCAAAAGAGTGTATAATAGCGTTATTAAGTCAAGGGATATTCAATCATGTCAAAACTTACTTTTTACATTGATGGAAGCGAATCTAAAATAGGAAACACTATCCGTCAGGGTTGGGGAGTTGTTGCGCGACACCTAACCGGAAAGTCAGTAGAGATAAACGGGTTCGTAGATTACAGCATGGAAAAACGACAGGCTGGCGGATTTTACGAACTTCTTGCATTTTATCATGCAGTTCTTCACGCAGAAAAACATAATGCTGATCCAGAGCAAACAAGTTTTTACACAGACTGCTCGTGGGTTGCGTATTCAGGATTTCATTTGGAACGAGCAAACAAGAGTAATCATCGAGCAAACATATACAAACGTCTCACGTTATTTCAAAAATTCTTCTGTCCAAACGACAAACATGCAGTGATAAAATTGATGCGTTGGCTCGCGTTATCACAGATGCACTGGATAAAAGGACACAAACAAATAATAGATAATTGCCGAGCAGACTATTTGGCTCGAGCAGCAGTAAAAGAGAAAAAAATAATGAAGTTCCATTTATGGATAAACAATGGATTCGGCACTTGGGATAGTGTTAACAACTGCGAAGCACAGTGGTTTCCGCCATTCGTAAAATCCATAACGGATAAGAAAAAGAGTGAGTTGGAAAAAGAAAAGACAGTATCTTTTAAATGGTGCAAAACATCTAATGCTTGGGAAATGGCAGAATAGTTAATGCCTAAGTTATCAACTATATCAATTTTTTACAACGAAACTAAGAAATACTTAGTTGACTATGGTTCTCTTAAACAACGTATATGGTGGCTAACGACCAGAACAAAGACTATTTGTGTTTTATATTCGGATGATGACTTGATGTCATATATTCAGTATCGCGATGACCTAATGGAAATAGCCGGTATTCGTGGCATTGATTGGGATTATAGGTTAAACAAAAAGAATCTTTCGATTCTTGAGATAAAACTTAGTAAAAAACACGAGTCTCTTATCTCTTACTTTCTTTTGAAGTGGAAGTGTCAATGATAAAAATTCACGCATTTCCATATTTTCAGAAACTTCTTAAATATCACAATCAAGTGATTCTGGGATTAGAAATAGAAGAGAAGAAAAGATTCTACTTCCAAGGCGGGAGCAGTCGCCATCATGGCAGTATGAAGAAATTTGAGGATTGGCTATTTACGCAGGGTATCATTATCGTAAGAGAAAACAAGAAGGAATATTTTGTATTTTTTAACGAAGAAGATGCTTCAATGTTCTTATTGAAGTGGGGATCACATTAATGTCAACACTAGAGAAAGCTAGGATGAGGGCGGAAACACGTCGTGGCAGTCTTCGCTTCGAAATTAGATTTCGCGAACGCAAAGAAAACTCTATTGAAATAGTTGATTGGTGCGATAAAACATTTGGGGATTGTCATTTACTGTGGTCCGAGGACTTACCTGGAAGATTATATTCATTTAACTGCAAGAAAGATGCAATGTTGTTTTCGTTAAGGTGGTTATAGTATGACTTCTTTCTTTACACAATCAGCGACTACAACGAACATATCCGTATTTGATCCGAAATATAAATGTGATTGTAATACTCATCATCATGTAGAATCGATGTCTTGGGTTAGAGCATCATGCAACGGTGGTTGGCAGATTAAACATGACTGGGGTGGTCGACCAGAAGTATGGCTTTCATCAGAATCTGATTATATGATGTATCTATTGAAATGGTCATAGCCATAATAAAACATTGGGTTAGAGAAAACAACACGAATCCAAAGCAACGTGTAGGAACAGAATATATGTTCCAACTAATCAGTGCCTCTAATGAAGTGTATGATTGGATTACGACTCAAGACAGGGATCTTTGGATAGAACCAAAGAACCGCGGCGATAGTCTGTGGGTTGATGAAAAGTTAATAGTAATCATGTTGATGAAGTGGCCGGATACTTTGATAGAGGATTTTTAAGGTGCAAATAGATAAGATACAGAAGGCAGTAACAGAAATATATGGCAACTTTATTATCACTCATAGCGAAGAAGACGAAATCTGTTCTTTTGTCTATACGACCTACCCAGGAGATTATATCGTAAGAGTTATTCAAAAACCTTATAAAGATTTAGTTCTTGATTTTGAGTTTACGACCGAAGCAGATTATTTGATGTTTATTATACAGTTCTCATGATACATAAGATAACATTGCCCACACTTCGTCGATCAAATCTACGTGATAATATAGATGTAAATGTAAGAGTTGATTGGTGCGCCAAAAGTATTGGTCGGCGACAGTATGATTGGGATATAGATACATATTCTTCTCCGGGAAATTCCATCTACCTGTTTAGGAGAGAAGAAGATGCAGTAATATTTTCACTACGCTGGACAAACGTGAATCCCAATAACAATGAAACATGAACTTGTTAATGGGTGGTATGAGATTTATCACAACGTGCCCGATATAAATCTACAGTGGCGACCCTGCGAAGAATGGTGCGAAGAAATATTTGGCTATGAGAGAGATGTATGGTATAAGAGAAACGTGGTCTATGAATTCCACAAGCATCCAACAACCACATCCCTAAATACAATGTCTACAGTGACTCCGTTGACTTGGATGTTTAAAGAAGAAAAAGATGCTATGCTGTTTTTGTTGAGGTGGAATAAATGATTAAGGTATCTGTATTTGCTTACGATTCTATAGGTAGCAATCATCGATGGTGGTTAAATTTTATTGCCCACTACGAAGAACTAAGCAGTTTTCTATTAGATGGTGATCGACTTGACAAAGCATTAGAGGATTGGAACGCAACAAACATTGAAGAAACTGAATTCATTAGTTTTAAAACCGAGCAAGATTACTTACTGTTCGTGTTGAGGTGGTCATGATTAAGATGACTGTATGTGACAATACTGGTGTTAGGCAGTTTAATAGATGGTGGACTAACTTCGTTGACTACCATAGAGGAAAAGGGTTTGACATGGTAACAAATGAGGGCATGACCGAGACGTTGGGGAAATATGGAATAATCAACGTCGAAAACAGTCCCTATATTGGTTTCAACACTGAAGAAGAGGTCACGCTGTTTTTATTGAGGTGGGCATGATACGAATTTCTGTATATGAGGATGGTGGAGCAAGTCTTGAGTTCAATGGTTGGTGGGACAACTTTGTTGATTACTACGAGGGTCTCGGGCATAAGATGGTAGATAATGATATCATCTCTAAGCTATTATTAGAATGGCGAGCAATTAATATTGAGAAAACTGAATATATTGATTTTACAAGTGAACAAGATCTTATGCTCTTTATGTTGAGGTGGTCATGAAAATTATTAACACGCTTACTTTAAGTGAAGGACAAACTGGACTTGAACTCAAGGATTTTACTACTGAGAAAGAGAAAGAGGAATTCTTTAAGTGGGCAAAAGAATGTGATATTGAAAAGTATGTAAACTTAGATGGCTTTTACCGAGCAGACTTTGCTGGTGATATTGATTATCCCGCAATACAAATTGTAAAGGGTGCGCCGAAAAAAACATAACTCTCTGTTTGTTAAAGTGGTCATGAAATATAAAGTCATTGTTCCCAGGTTAATATACCCCGAGACCAGTCCTCGATGTGACTGGTGTGAAGAAAATATAGGCGAAGAGGGGATCGACTGGGAAGTAAATCCAACCTACGTGGAGAAACCATTAAAGATGTCAATCTTTTTATTTAGACACGAGAAAGATGCAGTTATGTTTTCTTTGCTTTGGTCAGGAAGAGAAATATGATATTTTATTTTAATGAAGAATATAGAAATCATCAAGAAAGACTTGAGGCGCAAGTTCGAGCAGAACGTATGGCCAGACTACTTACTTCTCTGAAAACCAAATACAATTATAGCGACTTTACTAAAGAGTTCTATGATGAAGTAAGAGAAAAGTATGGGATAATTATTACACGAATTGAAAACGATACACTTATTAGGACAGTTGAAATTCCCGATGAGGTCTATACGATGCTTTTATTAATTTGCCCGGAACAATAACATGATAAAAGTTACCTTAAATAGAGGGTATTATCCCAAGCAGCTTGAAATATGGAATTGGTGCGAACAACAATATGGACCTGCCTGGACTAAAAACGAAGTAGGCAACTTTGAGTGCGGAGTATGGCAGATGTCTGAAGTTTTTGGGCACCAACAATATACTTTCAGCAATGAAGAAGATGCTACTTTATTCGCATTAAAGTGGGTAGGAACCTCTACAACTGTTGATAATTAACAGTATCTTCGAACAAAATAGTCCTTGACTTTCTCTACCGTTGTGTTATAATGAAAAAGATGTTGTGTCTGTCGGATTAACCGATAAATACTACTCGCATCTTAAAAAGGAGAAGTGTTATGACTAAAATACCAAGACGACTGGTTTACGTTCCAAAGATAGGTTTCGTGCCAATGATTAAGGTAGTAATAGTTTCATTTTTATTGATATTTGGAGTATCAATAAATGTATTGCTCAAAGCAGCAATACCACCAGCAGAAGCATCGCAGATCCAACCATCAAGATCGTTATCTTTTTCGCCAATGGCCAAAAGACAACAACGGATTGTTCATTATATCAAAAGTGTTAGACCAAATATCAGCGACAGTGTTGCAAATAGATTAGCTGATGCAATTATGGAAAATTCATGGAAGTATGGAATACCAATTGAGATTGAGTTGGCAGTTGCTAAACACGAATCTAACTTTGAACAATATGCATTGGGCTCGCAGGGAGAACTTGGGTTCTTTCAAATTATGACAAAGCCACATGTAGGTAGAGTTTTTCTATTGTTGAGAGAAGATGAAATCTCAACTAAAAACATATATGATCCATACACCAATTCAACTCTTGCAGCAAGTATTTTAAGAGAATGTTTACGACAAAAGCATCACAATATGTCTCGAGCGTTAGCTTGTTACAACGGCACAGCAAGTTCAGGAGAATACTCTAAGATTGTTTTAGAGAAGGCAAAACAAATTCACGCACTGATTTAACTATGGAGGCACCACCAAAAAATTCCGTAGTTGCGTATTGGATAGACATAGATAGTTTTTCTGATTATGTTCCGTGGGAGAGAGCTCAGCATTACATTTTATTAGATCCGGTCGCTCCCGGATCATTAATCTACGATGCAATTAAACTTTTTCGTAGTGGAGGAACAGAGCCGGTCCGTATTCAACTTGAAGTATTTGGATACTCAAGACTCGTTACAGAGCAAGAATACAACGAATTGTATAAGGATATTGCTCTGGTAATTGAGAAAACTAAAATGTGGCGTATTCTAAAAACATGATTCTAAAGGGTTAATTCTTTTCTTGACATTTCGGTTAAAGACTGTATAATAGCATCATACAGTTAAACAACAGGAGAAACAAATGTCAGCAGTTCAAGCTATTTACCAAGAAGCAGTCACTGCCGCCAAAGCAGCAGAAGCAGAGTTTCGTGCCAAGCATGGCGAAATGGCATATTGCGGATTTGCCTGGGTCGAAGTTTATGTTGACCGCACAAACAGCAAACCAGCTAAAGAATTGATTGCAGCTGGCTTCCGCAAAGATTACAAACCAAAATGTCTGAGCGTTTGGAACACAGGTGGTTCGGCAACGCAAAGCATGGACGTCAAAGAAGCTGGCGCATCGGCATTTGCCAAAGTGTTTCAAAAATACGGCTTCCGTGCTTACGCTTGCAGCCGCGCAGACTAAGGAGCAAAAATGACCACACTAACAAATAGACGCAGAATCGCCAATGTTCTTACTGGATGGGATCAACAAAGTCATCCGATATATCAAGAAATGCGCTTTGCTGGATATCTCGAGGCACTTCTTCAAAGCGAGGGTTATCTCGACCACGGTGATTTGCCTTACAAAACAACCACATACAAGCGTCTTATTTTTCCAGGGACATATGAAGTAAGAGAGTCCTATCCAGTGTTGATGTACCGTCTTGCCACAGAATACTTAATGGCAACATCTGACACCAGCAAATAAATTCTTTGCAGTACGCAGAAAGGTCAACACAATGACTGTCAAAGTTGAAGTCGAAACCCGAAACAAAGGCGTTCCTGGCGTTAATGTCACGCTCACTTTTGATAACGGCCGTTCGCTGTATCGTTCAGTGGTTCCTGAAGAAGACGGCTCATGCTGGCTGGTTGTCAATCCATACACGATGGGCGCACCCGTAGTTGAGTTTCCGACGAAAGAAGAGGCAGTTGAATATGTCAAGAGTCTGACACTATGAGATTGACTTCTGAGAATCGAGAAAAAATCGCTAGTTGTGCTGTATGGATCACTGTTGTTGTATTATATTTTCCTTGCTGGATTATTGAGAAAATAACAGCTACATATTTTCCAGAACTAAACGATAGGATAGGACTCTGGGCAGATTGTAAGTTGAGAAAGCTTACTATTCGTATTGAAACTTGGATAAACAATACTCCAGAAAAGACAATGGAGTTGCTCAAGAAACAATAACAATGAATATCCCACCAAAATACTCAACAGTTGCATACTGGCTCGACAGGCGCACATCAAAAAGAGAGTTGCTCTGGGGTCGTCGATGGGAAGAAGTGCAGCATTTTATGCTTCTTGACCCAACTGGACCCAAGAAAATTTCCTACTTTGCAAGAAAAATCGCTGGTTGGTTGGGCAAAAGCGAAAAAGTCCGCATCAAACTTGTAGATTCTGACAGAGGAACATTAGTCACAGTGGACGAATATCGACGCTTGCACTCAGAAGCATTTTTAAAACTCGAGCAGCAAGAAATGTGGGACAAGCTAAGTCGTTGATTCCACAGAATCCAAAATAATAGAGAAATCGCTTGACTTTTCGGTTAAATGCTGTATAATAGCATCATACAGTTAATAAAGAGGCACAACAAATGGCATATATTTCCCAAGAGTTGAAAGCAAAGATCGCCCCCAATGTGAAAAAAGTTTTGGGAAAATACAAACTCAAAGGTTCATTGTCCGTTGATAATCACTCAACGTTGGTTCTCACAATCAAGTCAGGCAAGATCGACTTCGCAAAAAATTACAACGATTATGCAGCAGAGCGCGAAACCACAAGCGAGCCGCTTCGCCGCGAAAAAGGCGAGCACATCGACTTCAACGTGTATTGGATGCACACTCAATTCACAGGCAAAGCACAAAAATGTTTGGCCGAGTTGCTTGAAGCAATGAAGGGCGACACCTGGTTCGACAAGAGCGATATAATGACTGATTACTTCCATACTGCTTACTACATTAGCATCCAAGCTGGTAAGTGGAACAAGCCTTACATTCTGGCATAAGCAGAAAAGCAACGGGAGCTAAAGAAAAAATGTATAGAAATTTTGAAACAAAGATGATGCGTGAACGCAAGTGGTCAAGATGGTCAAAGAGATGGCACAAGCAAAGTCGCCGAGCAATGTTTTTAGACCATGTCGCTAACATGCGTCAAACAACTAAACCTCGTCAGATAGACCTACATTAGGAAAAGAAATGATCACCTACACGTTTTCTGAAAAAACAAAAAAGACTCATTCAATTGCTAAAGCAGTAAAGACTGCCAGCGAGATTTTCAAAGGTCCAATCTGTCTTGATGCAGTTCAGCGTAAAGATGTTGACACACTATTGACGTTGCCGGACTTCAATGAGTTAGTCGATCAGATTGTCGCTGATTCTGAATACTACAAATAAAAGGAAGAATGAAATGGAAAAGTTTTTGAAGTTTTTATTTTTTATGCTGGTCGGAGCAGCTATGGCCCTTTTCGACACTTGGGTCTTTTCAAAAATGTGGGGCTGGTATTTGTTGCCGGCATTTCATTTGGCCGTCCCAAAACTCTATGTTTTATACGGACTGATGCTCACAACAGTGATGTTCACAGCACACAATCAGCAGAAAAGAGAAATATCAAATGCGCTGATTCAATCCTTTAGCGTCGGTCTTGTGGTATTATTGTTTGGGTGGGTCGTTCAAGCAATATTTGCCTAATAGAATCAAGCACTTACTTCAGCAAAAGAGTGCTTGACAATCCGGTAAAACAGTGTATAATAGCTCTATACAGTTAATAAATGGAGTGTGAAATGAGTTACGTTATTGTGAATGTTGGAACAGAACAGCTTTACAAGAAGCCAGGTCATTTTTGCTCGGCATATTACGAAACAGAGCGCGGTGCCAAAGGAGCTTGCACACGGCTGAACAAAGAATACGGAAACGTGGGACAGTGGAAAGTAATTCCTGCAGATCAATATCGTGTGCTGTATCCAGTCAAAATGGTAGAGAAGACAAACTTGTTGAGCGGACAAAAGTATATGGAAGCAGAAGATACGCCAAATTGCTGCTCGCCCGCAAGTGAAACATATTGGTCGATGTAGAAATGAATCGTCCGGGATTTATGTCAATGGAGAAATTTCGCAACTGGTGTAGAGCACACGGCTTTGCGATGCGATTTGACGAAGATGCAAAAGAATGACAATACAAATGAGCGAAACAGATATGCTCGACTTTTCTGAAACAGTTCTTGAACAGTTTTGCATTAAGGAATAGAATGAAAAAATTTAAGCTGAACAAATCAGCAGATCAAGGTTTTGCCGGCGGACTAATATTGGGGATAGGTGTGATGATAGGCGACAAAGAACCTATATTTGGGTTGCTGTTGTCGCTTTTTGGAGTTCTTATATACCTTGACCTCAAGTGTGATATCTAAGTGCTCAACATCTTAACAAGAGAAAGAAATGAAGAATACAAAGGTAATAAAATTTCGCAATCACGCAGCTAAGTTCGCCAAAGAACATGGGAACAGTGGTGCAGGAGTTCATCAAGCGAAAGACGGAAAGTTCGCGTCGCGAGCCCGCACGAAACAAAATTTTATTCGTGCATTAACATCAACAAAAGGAGAGCAGTAAATGAAAACAGCAGGAATTGGTGGATTAATAATACTTGGCATTTGGGTAGCAGCAATATATGGTTGGATCTCAAACGTCGTTGACATTGTCCACACAGTAAGTGATCCGATCACAGCAATGTTTATTCTTCGTTGCTTCGGAATCGTCGTTGCGCCACTTGGCGCGATCATGGGATATTTCTAATCGACCGGCACGGAGATGGAAATGAAAGAAAAACTCTTTATGCTTTGGCTGGGATTGACAATCGGCAATTTCATATGGGTGCTTCTCACAACACGTGAATGGCTAATAGCTTTTGAGCGATCATACTTTCAGGCAGCCGCATTAATTACGGCCTACATTGTGGCATTATCATGACACCACAAGAACGAAAAATAGCAATGAAAACACGAGAGTTCAAATCAGTGCATGACTCGCACTGTTGCCCAGATCATGGATGCAAATACGGAGACGAGGATTGCCCAGTTGTTCTCGGAAAAGAGATTGGCATGTATTGTGAGATGTGTGACTGGGACGAACATGACCCTGAGGTGCAGTTGCGTAAGAAACTGGTCGCCGCACTTCACGAAGCATATAGCGCAATGAGACGAGGACGCCATCAGATTCAGGGCGCACTTGTCCAGCAAGATTTTGATTTCGCAATCCAATCAGCAAGGGATGCCCTCGAAGCAGCAGAAGGTAAATTTCACGAAACAAATACGGATAATCCCGTAGACTTCCCGAAAGTAAAATAATATGATATTGCTCTCTATTGCAATTGTTGTTGGATCTGTTATTATTGGGAGCGCGATTACAGATGCGGCAAAAATTATGAAGGACAAGAAATGATTGAGTTTCTACACAGACTTTTTATCGGCCACAATCACAAATGGAAAGTTATCAATCAGGCAACGTTATATGATACCCCGACTCGAGAAAAAGGGCAATTGGCAACAGGCAAAAAATATATTCTACAATGCGAGATTTGTGGAAAGGTAAAATCCAAAACAATAGTATAAGTTTTTTTAACCAGCAAAGAAGGAGCAACACAAATGAACCAAAATATCGAGAATGCAGCAATCAAAGCCGTTTACGGATTGCAATATAACACAACTCGCGCCGCACGTTTTGTGATGAGCGAGGTGCCTAACACGTCGCAGGAAGCAGCAGTAAAGGCCATCAATACAGTTGCTCGCGCACCGAAGAAAAGCAAGAAATAAAATCAGTAGAATCGCATAACAAATCTTAGAAAGTGTCAAATGACAATCACTATTATGATTCTTGCCGCAGTTCTGTTCATGTTTGCTGGCGATGACTTCGGTCGAATAATCCGCAAAGAAGCAGGAATGAGAACAGCAATCTACGGTGCAATAAGCTTCATTGCTGGTTCTATTCTTATGATAGAACTGATCGGGCTGGCAATTGAATTCGGCAAACACGCAGTATGAAGAAACTATGTGATTTTTTGGCAGTAACGGGAAATATCGTCGGTGCATTGCTTGTGGCATTCTCGGCTCACCGTGTGGATCTCGCCATTGCAGGATACTCGTTTTTTCTAGTGGGGTCGAT
>Ga0307375_10000154_pt1 | contig 92776 bp, 87 predicted proteins | sample TR1MG_FD_202531 | JGI IMG/M metagenome (GOLD analysis project Ga0307375, IMG submission 202531) | Soil microbial communities from Risofladan, Vaasa, Finland - TR-1 | ecosystem: Environmental > Terrestrial > Soil > Coastal area > Acid sulfate soil | place: Finland: Risofladan, Vaasa | collected... | reverse complement strand
TCGAACCCGAGGGCCTGGTGCTGCGCGAGCTGGCCCCGGGGGTCAGCCTCGACGAGGTGCGCGCGGCCACCGAGCCCGAGTTGCGCGTCGACCTGGGCTGAGAGCGCGGGCCGGCCCGGGCTGCGCGCTAACCCTCCAACAACTCAACTGGAACGGCGTCCAGCGTGCGCAGGATGGTCTCGGCCAACTGGCGAGCCGAAACCGCATCCATCTCGATCGCCGCGCGTGCCGAGGGGCCACGCGACGAGTTCAGCACGTCGATGATCAGCGCGTGACCCGCCGCGTAGTGCACGGGGTGATCGAAGTACACACTCGCCGTCGTGGCCGGAAACCAGCCGGTGGCGCCCTTCGCACTGGCGCTGATCTCAAGTACTTCGGTGTTGTAGGTGCACATTGGCTCTCCCGTTCGCTTAGCTCGACAAGTACCGACCGAAGAAGTCCCAGACCTCACCCCACGCCTGCACGGCGACCTCGGGGCGGTAGCTGGGTCGGTCTACGGCGAAGAATGCGTGTCCCGCGCCCTCGTAGACGTGCGACTCGAAGTGCTTGTGATGTTCGGCGAGCACACGACCGAGTTGCTCGCCCTGTTCGGGGGTGGGGAACTTGTCGTCGGCGCCGAAGAGCCCGAGCAACGGGCACGAGAGGTTGTCCAGTATCGGGGCCAGCGAGGTGAAGTTGAAAGGCGAGTCCGCGGGCGGATCGGCCATCACGAAGGCACCGTAGCAGTCCACCGCGGCGTCTACGTCAAGGTTGCACGCCGAAAGCACCGTCTGACGCCCACCCGAGCAGTAGCCAATCACTCCCACCTTGGCGTTGGAGCTGGGGTGGCGGCGAAGGTACGCAACCGCCCCGCCTACGTCGCCCACGATGCGTGCGTCGGGCACGCCGCCCTGGGAGCGCACCAGCGCGGCCGCGTCATCCGAACTCGCCCCCGGCGCATCGCGACTGTAGAGGTTGGGAAGGATGGCGAGGTAGCCCTGAGCCGCGAACTTGCGCGTGATCTCCTTGGTCGCCTCGTCGTACCCCGGCAGATGGTGGATCACCACGACCCCACCCACTCGGTCGACCCCGAGGGGCTCGGCCAGATACGCCTCGATATGGTCACCGCCGTGACCCTCTATCGCCACCGTCGTCGCTCGCAGATCCACCGTCATTGCCGCCCCTTCGGAAAGTGATTGGCGCTCAATCTACCGCCGCGACGGTGAGAACCGACCGGTGCGCCGCTCGACGCGACGACCGGTGCGCCTACGCGACGCTTCCCGAAGCGTCAGGGAGCGCCTCGTGCGACCCGCGCGACGAGCCGTTCACCCTCTTGGGCGCGCGCAGATTCGGATGGCCCTCGCCCGACACCTCCTCGAGCGAGCGAGCCGCCGGCTCGGGCAACACGAGGGTCAACGCCATCCCCGCCAGGGCCGCGCCCGCGGCCACCACGAGCATGCCGCGCAGGCCCACGCTGTTCTGCAGTTGCGGAACGAGGAACACACCGACGAACGCGCCAAACTTCCCGATGCCCGCCGCGATGCCGTGTCCGGTCGTGCGCATCTCTACCGGAAAGACCTCCGAGGGCAGAACGAAGGTTGTCGTGTTGGGACCGAACTCAGTGAACAGGTAACTGAAGCCGAAGATCAAGATGAACGGCGCCACCGTCGTGGTGAGCATCGGCACGGCACCGAGAACCAGAAAGCACGCCGCCATCACAGCGAAGCCGATCAGCTGCAGTTGACGATGACCAACCTTGTCGATCTTCCATACGGCGAGCAAGTAGCCCGGCAGCGCGAAGACGACGAAGATCGCGAGGGTGAGCCACAGCTTCGTCTCCAGGGTCGCGTTGGGCGACACCTCCAGCAGGATGCTGGGCAGTGAGATCGTGTTGCCGTAGTAGGCGTAGTCGAAGAGGAACCACGATCCCGCCGTGCCCAGCACCAGGGTCAGCATCCGTGGATTCGTCAGGAACTCACGGAGACTCAGGTGGCGCTTCTCCACGTCGGCCGCCGTGGCCGAGTTGATCGCCCCGCCGGCGAACTTGTGCAGTTCCTGGGCCGCGCGGCCGGACTGGCCCTTCACGCTCGCGCTGAAACGGGGCGATTCGGGCATCCTCGCGCGAAGATAGATCACCGCAGCTGCGGGGAGCGCCCCGAGCCCGAGCAGCAGGCGCCACGTCATCGGCTGGCTGATCCCCGACGACAGCAGAATCAGGCCGACCAGCGGCCCAACGATGAGACCCACGGCCTGCATCGAGAAGACGAGTCCCACGAGACGTCCGCGATCGGAACGATTCGCGTATTCGCTCATGAGCACCGCCGAAACCGGGTAGTCGCCGCCGATGCCGAGACCCAACACGAAGCGGGCGATCACCAGAAAGGCGAGGTTGGGCGAGAACGCCGAGGCCGCGGCCCCGACGATCATGATAAAGGCCACCGTGGTGTACACGGTCTTGCGCCCTAGGACGTCGGCGATCCGACCGAAGACGAATGCACCAATGAACGCGCCGAGAATCGCCGATCCCGTCACCCAACTCGTTTGGGTCGTGGAGAGATTCCACTCGGTCTTCAAGATCGCGGCCACGATGCCGATCACGAAAAGGTCGTAGGCGTCGGTGAAGAAGCCCATACCCGAGATCAGGACGGCGCGGTGGTGGAAGCGACTGGTGGGAGCGTCGTCGAGGAGCTGGCTCACCGTTTGGGTGGATGCCGCCAGACCGGTCTGTGGGATTACATCCTCGGCGGACTCGGTCATCGGTCGCTCCTTCGCTTCAAAACCAGCCACGACGGCTCCAGTCATTCCAATTCGACATAGACGCTCACGAGTGTCCCATTCGATTGTGAAGGCGCACTTATTTGAAGGTTAACGAAAGGTGAACAGCGTGCGAAATTCTGGTGTAGCGACCCAGGGCGCCTCCGCAATATCACGCGGCAGCACTGAAGAGCCACTACCTAGTCTCGAAACGATACTGGGTAGCGCTCTTTAGCGCGAAGGCGACGCTGGTCAGAGCGCGCTAGCCACACGCAGTCCCTCGAGCACCGCCTCTTCGAGCGTTCGAGCGGCGAGGCAGTCACCCACCGCGTGCACCTCGAAAGGGCCGGAACGCAACTCGCCCAGGAGTTGGGAGTCGGACTCGTGCCCGCAGGCCAGTACCACGGCCGCCACGTCGTGGATCATGACCGGCTTCTCGGTGAGCACGTGCTGGAGATAGACGGTGTCCTCGTCGACACCAAAGGGCCGCACCAGCGGGTGCACCCTCACACCCTCGCGCTCGAGCGCGGCGAGGTGGGCGTCGCGCACGTACTGCTGCAAGGCCTCGCCGGCGGCGTAGCCGCGTACGCACAACGTCACGTCATGGCCCTTTGCACGAGCCATCCGCGCGACGCCGATGCCCGTCCAGTCGCCACGCCAGTCAATCACCACCACCCGCCCGCGGGGCAGCGAGACTCCCGAGATGACGTCCCACGCGTCCACGATGATCGGCGAGCCCATGACCTCGAGCGCTGGCCGGTAGGGCCGCGCGCCGGTCGCCACAATCACTACGTCCGGCTGACTCGCCGCCAGATCGATCGCGCCGATGCGGGTGCGCATCTCTAACGTCACGCCCGACCGCTCGAGCTCGCGCTGAAGATTGGAGGCCGCACCGCCGAACTCCTCACGTCCCGGCAGTTGCTGGGCGAGCAGGATCTGCCCGCCGAGTTGAGGCTGTGCCTCGTAGAGTGTCACTCGGTGACCGCGCTCGGCCGCCACCGCCGCGGCCTTCATGCCGCCCGGTCCCCCGCCAACCACCGCCACTGAGCGCGAGCGCGATGATCGCGCGCCGCGTGGATAGAGCAACTCGCGACCGGTCTCGGGGTGTTGTATGCACGAGATGGGGTAGCCCGCGTGAAAGTGCCCGATGCAGGCCTGATTGCAGCCGATGCACGCCCGAATGTCATCGGTGGCACCGGCCAGGGCCAACTCGGCCAGGTTCGGATCGCAGATGAGGGCGCGAGTCATGATGCAGGCGTCGGCCTGATCCTGGGAGAGAATCCGCTCCGCCTCCTGGGGTTGGTTAATCCGTCCGGCGACGAACACCGGAACATCCACCAGAGACTTCACGCGTTGCGAGCACGGCGCGGTGTAGCCGTTGCGAATACTCATCTCGGGAACGATGTGGTCGGAGCCGGCGAGCGTTGCCGAGGTGCCCACCGTCACGCTGATGTAGTCAACGAGGCACGCGTGCGCCAGACTTCTGGCGACGTCGAGCACCACGTCCTCGTCAAGCCCAGCGGGGTCGCGCTCGCCCAATGAGAGGCGCACCCCCACCACGAACTGCTCGCCGACACGTTCGCGCACCGCCGTGAGGACCCGCTCGAGGAATCGGAGCCGATTGGGGCCGCTCGCGCCGTACTCGTCCTCGCGCAGATTGACCTGCGGATTCAAGAACTGGGCGGGCAGGTAGCCGTGACTCGCCACAACCTCCACGCCGTCGAGTCCCGCGCGCTGCAAACGCGACGCGGCCGCCGCATAGCCCTCGATGATCGCGTCGATCTCGCTGAGTTCCATGGCTCTGGGCATCACCCGGAAGCGTTCATTGGGTACCGCCGAGGGCGCCAGCGCGACGGGACTCGTCCCGTCTTGGGACTCCATCACCTCTCGGCCGGGGTGAAACAGTTGGCCGAAGATCGTGGTGCCGTGCCGGTGCACCGACGCGGCGAGGCGTCGATAGCCCTCGATGCACGAGTCATCAATCGCCATCAAGATGTGCGAGGTGTAGCGGGCCGATTCGTGCACGCCGGCTACCTGGACCACGATGAGACCCACACCGCCTCGAGCTCGCGCCTCGTGGTAGGCAATGAGCTGGTCGGTGATCTTCCCGTCGTCGACCATAACGGTGTCGTGGCCCGAGGACACGATTCGATTGCGCAGGGTGCACGAACCCACGACGAGCGGGCTGAACAGCCGAGTGAACGACGTCACGACGTCACCTCGGTTTCTCGCGCCGAGTTTTGGCCCGACGCCGCGCTGTGGGTTCTCACGTCCCCACACTCTCACAACGATGCGTCACCACCGGAACGCGTCCACCGATACTCCCTGTTCGCAGGGGGCGCTGATATGCTCGCCCGGTGGATCAACTCGTTCTCGAGCCCATAACGTCGGAGGACTTCGAGCGACTGAAGTCCAAGGTGATCAAGGAGTTCGCCTCCGAACAGGTGCGCGCCGGAAACTGGCATGAACGCGATGCGATGCGCCTGGCCGCGGAGCAGACCGACGTCATCTTGCCCCAGGGACTGGCGACGCCCGGCACCTTGATCCTCCACGCGCGTACGCACGAAGGTACCCGCGTCGGACACGTATGGATCTCGCTGGAGCCTCAGGGCCACGCCTCCGGCGAAGCGTGGATCTACGACATTGAGGTCGATGAGCCCATGCGCGGACGCGGCTACGGTCGGCTTCTGCTCGAGGCCGCCGAACGTGCGGCACTGGCGAGCGGCGCCACGGCGCTCGGTCTCAACGTGTTCGGCGCGAATCACGTGGCGAGGACTCTTTACGAACACAGTGGCTACGAGGTGCAGACGCTGCAGATGCGAAAGATGCTCACCGCGCGACAGTGAACGGCAATGGCCCGGCACCGACGGGGCCCGGCAACGTGCTCGCTCACTAGTGTTGTGGGGACCCATCAGATCGTTCGACCACGACCCACGACAGGAAAGACCTCGCCACGTGCTTCGCCTCCAGCAATTCGACACCGACGGTGCGGCACCACTCCTCTCGGACAAGGAGTTGCGTCAGCGCTGGGCGGCGTTCCACGACAGCATTCACATGGCGTCAGGCAACTGGTTCCGCCGGACGCTGGGACGGATGCTCGGCGAAAACACCCGCCGCTACAGGCTCGCTCGATTCTTCGGGCGCCCACTGCTCAAGGTGGCGCGCTCACTGACCGGGCGAGAAAAGGACACCACACCCCAGGAGGTGCTCGCCGTCACGCGCGCTCCCAAGGGCTCCACCTTTCCGCTCAACTACCACCCTCAGCCCCTCGCCGCGTTTAACCTCGAGTTGCGCGGGGACGCTCACTTCGATGACGTGACCGTCTGGGCCGTCGACGCGAGTACCGGTTGGTCCGCCGACGCCATCACTTCGCTCAACGACGCGTTGAACTCGATGACGACGACCTGGCTGGCCCTCGTTGAAGCCACCGCCACCGGGTTCGAGCGTGAAGCGGCGATCACCGTGCTGCTCTCGCACGCCGCGGCGCACGACGACGTCGTCTTCGCTGACGAGGCCGGGCCGAACCCCCCCACACCGATTCTCAAGAGTCCGAACGTCGGACCCCACACACTGCTGAGCTACAACGTGGTAGGCCGACCGGCGCTCATTCGCGTGACGACGCTGCGCGCCGTCGGAGGCTTTTCGAGCGGCGCGGGCCGGGCGTTCGAACACGATGCCTACCTCAGACTGAGCGAGGCCCACGCGGAGTTTCACCACGTCGCCGCAGTCCTGCCCGCGGGCCGGGGGGACGCTGGGTTCAGCGAGCTCGTCAATGACGACACGTGCCGGGTCGTCCAGCGCGCGCTCGAGCGGCGGGGCTGGGTGGGCGAGGTCGACGCGCGCACCGTGCCCGGCGTCGTGCGCTGGTCGTTGCGTACACCGACCCCCGCGCCCTCGATTGACATCATCATCCCCACCCGGGATCGACTCGACCTAGTGCGCCAGTGCCTCGACGCCATCGAGGCGATCACGACCTACCCGAACTACCGCCTCATCATCCTGGACAATGACTCGGTGGACTCAGCGACGCTCGAGTTCTTCGCCACAACCGAGCACCGGGTCGTTCCCTGTCCGGGCCCGTTTAACTACGCCCACATCGTCAACCGGGGTATACAGCACTCGAACGCCGATTTCGTGGTGACACTGAACAACGACACGATAGTCATCACACCGGACTGGCTCGAGCAGATGGTCGCGCTCGCGTCACTGCCCGACGTGTCCATCGTGGGCGCCTGCCTCTTGGACCAGGACGGCCGATTCGAGCACGAGAGCATCGTCATCGCTCCCTACCCCCAGCATCTGCGCAGCGACTCCAACTACACGAACGCGGACCAATTCGTCGCCGCAACACGTGACGTATCGGCGGTGACCGGCGCCGTCCAGATGGTGCGACGCGAACTGTGGATGTCCCTCGGCGGCATGGACGAACAACTGAAGGTGGTCATGAACGACGTCGACATCTGTCTGCGCAGCCAACTCGATGGTCACTTCGTGCTCTACACGCCCGACGTCCGCCTCTACCACCACGTGAGCTCCTCACGCGGCACCCTGGACCCATTGGACGACCGCAACCGATTCATCCGGCGCTGGGACATCTTCGGAACGTTTCGCGATCCCTACTTTCCCGAGTCACTGCTGCTGCTGGGTGAAACCATCTACTACCGCCACCGCTGAGCGGCCCGGTTCGACCCAGTGGCTCTTGTAGCCTGAGTGGGTGAATTCTCTCGGAGCCCGTCTCGGGGCGTTCTACCGGCGGCTGCCTCCGGCCACAGTGCCCCTGCTCATCATCGTGCTGGCCGTCCTGGTCGGCAACATCATGTACGTCTCGGGGCTGGCCAACAATGACCCCATCTCGTGGACCGCGGGCATCTCGCACAAGATCTGCCGGGTCACGTGCGGGCGCCCCATGATCGACCCCAACGTTGGCTTCATCACCCAGCCGCTGGGGCATCTCTCGGCAATGGACCTGCTCCACGGCCACATGCCGTTCTGGAACTACTTCGAAGGACTCGGCACTCCGCTAGCCGGAGAGATGCAGTCCGCGTCGTTCTTTCCGCTCACCCTGCTCTTCGCTTTCCCCAGTGGCCTCGTGTGGTTCCACGTGCTCTTGGAGATCATTGCCGGCGTCTCGACCTACTTCCTCGCACGGCGGCTCTCGATTCCGGTCATCTTCGCCACCGCCGCGGGTGTGCTGTTCGCCTTGAACGGCACGTACGCCTGGTTGGGCAACGCGGTCTTGAACCCGGTCGCGTTCCTCCCGATGCTGATCTTGGGCATCGAGATGATTTTCGATTCGGCGCGACGTCACGAGCGCCAGGGCTGGTACGTCGCCGCCATCGCGCTCTCGCTCTCGCTCTACGCTGGATTCCCCGAAGTCGCGTACCTCGACGCACTCTTCGCTGGGGGCTGGGCAATCCTGCGGTTCTTCTCGCTGCCACGCGAGGTGCGCGCCGTCGCCGCGAGGCGCTCCGGTTTGGCCGCGGTGGTCGGTATCGTCCTCTCGCTACCGATCCTCGTCCCCTTCCTCGACTTCATGAAGGTCGCCAGCGTCGGTGGCCACGTCAGCCAGGTGGACGGACTCGCGCGCCTGTCGCCCCAGGCCTTTCCGATGTTGCTCGACCCGTACGTGTACGGGACCCTGCTTTCCAACCCAAACTCCTACGCCGGCTGGGGCGGGATCGGCGGCTACTTCTCGGCGAGCGTCGTGGCGCTGGCCCTGCTCGGGCTCTTCGGCCAGCGCCTGCGCGGGCTGCGTATCTACCTCGGGGTGTGGTCGTTCATTGGTGTGTTGACCACCCGCAACCTCTTTGAGCTGCGCCGCGTGTGGAACCTGCTGCCCATCATGAACACCGTCGCCTTCTCGCGCTACATCTTTCCCAGCATCGAGATGGCCCTCATCATTCTGGCCGCACTGGGCATGATGGACCTGGCGACGACCGCGAAGGCCAAGCGGCTCTTCCCCGTGACCACCCTGGTGGCCCTCGGTCTGCTCACGTGGAGCGCGCTGGCCGCGAGCTCGATCAACCGCGGCGTGGTGCTGATCCCCAAGGCGAGGATCATCTTCATCGGGTTGCACGCGCTGCCCTTCATCGCGCTGGGACTGCTCCTCGCGTTCGCCCTGCTCACGCGTTGGCGCGTGACGCCACTGCTCGTGGCCCTGGTGTTGTGCGGGGAAGCGCTGTTGTTGTTCTACGTGCCGACCGCCGAGTCGCCCAAACAGATCACACTCGATGAGGCGCCGATCCATTACCTGCAGGCCCACCAGGGCAACGAGCGCTTCCTCGACTTCGCGGTGCTCTATCCCAACTGGGGTTCGCAGTACAACCTCAACGAACTGAGCCAGGTTGATCTGCCCTTCCCGCACAACTACGCGGACTTCATCGCGAAGAACCTCTTCCCGAATCTCACGCCATCGAATCAGTTCACGATTCACGGTGGCATGACCGGCATCATCACCCAGGAACAGGCCGTGCTCGACCACTTCCAGGCCTACGAGAACGCGTCGGTCAAGTACCTGCTTATTCCGAGTTCGGTGATTCCGCTGGCGGGTCTCGCCAAACTGGGCGTGACCAAGGTCTTCGCCGACTCACTGGCGACGATCTACGAGATGCCCCATCCGCGGCCCTTCATGTCGACGACAGCGTCATCCTGTACGGTCACCACGCTGGGTCCGTCCAAGGCCACTGTGGACTGCCCGAGCGCCACGACACTGCTGCGCACCGAACTCGCCATGCCGGGCTGGCACGCCTACGTGAACGGCCGCGAAGTACCCATCACGACGACCAACGGTGTCTACCAGAGCGTCGAGGTGCCCGCGGGCACCTCGACGGTCACCTACGCCTTCAACCCGCCCCACGAGAAGTTCGGTCTGGCCGCCGGACTGCTCGCGCTGCTGTTCCTCGCTGGGGTGTGGGTTCGCGAACGTTGGTTCCTACGTCGGCCCTGAGCCCGGCGGCGAGATCGGTGCCCCGCCTGCGCCATGGCGCGCTCGCACTCGCCCTGTGCCTGGGGGCGGTGCTCGCAGCCCCCAGCGCCGCAAGCACCGCGACGACCACCACGATCGACCCGGGACAACTGCCCGCGACCAGCGCGAAGCCATCGACCACGACGGGGGTGCGAAGCGTGCTGCACGTCGTGTGGCGAGCCATCGTGAGTGACAACCCCACACTCGCCCGTCGGTCCTTCTTTCCACGCACCGCCTACATCCGGATGAAGCAGGGTCTCCTGGCCAACCCCGCCAGCGACTACGACGCGCGCCTGCTCGCGTTCTACAACCTCGATCTCGCGGCGTATCACCAACGAATCGTCCCCGGCGCGCGACCCGTGCTCGTAGGGGTGAAGGTGCATCGCAGCGACGCGGCGTGGATCCCCCCGGGGGCCTGCGAGAACCTGATCGGCTACTGGCACCTGGCGGGGGTTCGACTGGTCTTTCGCAAGGGTGCCCGGGTCTGGTCGGTGGCGGTGGCGTCACTCATCTCGTGGCGCGGCGTCTGGTACGTGGTGCACCTGGGTCCGAACCCGCGCGCACGCAACGTGGGCACCATTGACGACTGGCGAGCGGGGCCGGGCGTCGCGGGGCCCGCGGGCGGGTGCTAGCGAACAGGCAACGACACGTTGCCGTCGGGGGCGATGACCGCCGCGGCATTAGCGAAGTCCTGGTGCGACAGCAGGTTGACGAACTGGGCTGCGGACCGGGTGGGATCGACACTCGGCTGACCCGAGGGGCTCAGCACGAGTGAGGTGAAGTTTGCCCGCACGGTTGAGCCCGCGGCGTCGAGGGTCACCTTCAAGATCGCCGAATAGCGCAGGTCGCCCGAGGTGGCGAAGTTGTAGTAGTTGGCGAAATCGCCGAGACTGTAGTCAATGAGATGACCGCGATACCACTCGAGGCCGCGCAGCACGTGTGGTCCGCTCGCGATGACGAGGTCAGCCCCGTCGTTGATCGCGGCGTGGGCGAAGGCGTACGGGTTGCCCCGGTTCTCGCCGACGAAGGTCTCGGTGGCGCGCGTGACGTGTGCGGCGTCGGGCCCCTCGGCTCCGGCGTGCATGTACACCACGACCAGATCCGCGACACTCTTGGCGTGCCTGATCAGTTCGGCCGCCGCGGGGAAGTCGAGGAGGTTGTTGGTGCTGGCGTAGGGAGCGAAATCGACGAAGGCCACCTTCAGCGAACCGTCGCGCACCACGCCGATCTGGCCCGCGAGGCCCGCCTGGGTGATCCCGGCGGCGCGCAACGCGCTCGAGGTGTCGGCGACGCCGCTCGCCCCGTAGTCGTTGGAGTGGTTGTTCGCGCTGTTGAGCACGTTGAAGCCCGCCCGGCGGTAGACCTCGGCGAACGAGGGCGGCACCCGGAAGGCGTAGCAGAACGTCGATGTCGACGAGCACTTGGACGTGGTGGCGTCGGTCATGGTGCCCTCGAGGTTCCCGAACACGATCGGTGCGGCCAGCGCGGGTACGACCGGAGCCATATAGGCGGCGAGATCAGGGGGTAACTGGGGGGTGTTGCCGAGTTCGGTGTCGCCCACTGCGGCGATGGTGGCCACCGGCGCCAGGGTGGTCGTCGTGGTGCTCGTGGTCGACGTCGCCACGAGTGTGCTCGTAGTGGTGTTCGTGGGGTGCTGCACGTTGGCGTACCCCACCGCAACGAGCGCGGCGAGCACCAAGGGAGTCACCACACCCAGCGTGACCCGGCGCGCAAGACGACCGCCGTGTACACCGTCGGACTCGGGTGTCACCACGGCTGGGGTGCTCCCGGGGCTCGCGCACTGTAGACGGCGAAGAAGTCCTTCGTGCTGGGATAGAGGAAGCGCCCGGGAATCTGGTTGGGATTGGGCACGAAGAGCGACGGTCCCTGAGCGCCCGGCCCGGCGTAGGTGACCAGGATCGGCCACTCGGGGTTGATGTCCAACTGCATTGCGCGCACGCAGTGCAGCGCCACCATGATCGAAGCGAGGCTGGCGGAGGTCTGGGCGGGCGCCGCGGCGTAGATGAGGTTGCCGTGGGCGTCCACCCCGAGCGCCGTGCGCCACACGTCGGGCACACCGTGCAACGTGAGACCCCACGCCGCGTTGTTCGCCGACAACGCACTCGGTCGTGCGCGCGCGACCAGCAGCGGCAGGTTCTGGCGCGCCATGAGCACGTTGGACCCGGGCCGCGCCCCTTGGCGCCAGGTAACGACGTTCACCGTGCCGTTGGTGTAGCGGACCACCGTCGCGAGCCCCCGAATCATCGGGAAGTAGAGGATGTGGTTGACGTAGAACCCACCGGGCCGATCAGCCTCGTAGAACCCGGAGTTGAAGGTCGCAAGGAGTCGGCCTCGCGCGGCACTCGGCACCATCTCGGGGCCACGCGACAGCGTCGTCGCCCCTGGTCCCTCGTAGCCCGGGTACAGCGCCAACTGGGTCGACGACGAACGAATCCACGCGGCGTAGGCCACGACGCCGGGCTGGGCGGCGGGTCGAAACGAAGTCGTGTACACCGATGGCGTCTTCGACCAGGTGTCGCTGCGACGCCACGTGGCGCAACGCGACGCACCCGAGGGAGCACACACTGGCGCGGGCAGCGCGAGATGGGCCGTGCCCGACGTGGTGCCCGCCCCCGCCGAGGTCACCACCCGAGGGGACATCACCACGGAGGCGACGACCACAATGACACCAAGCGTGGTTGTAACGACGAGCCTTCGCATGGTCCTCTTCCGAGATGGTCGCTCAATATCCTAGGGACAGACGATGATCGTGCGTGGGCGCCCCCGAGGTGCCGTGCGGTACGGTGACAACGTCGCTGAAGGAGGCCCGTGACGCCAGCGTGCTTGACTCGACCATCGCGAGCGATGGGAGCGGATCGTGGCTGATCGGATCGCCAGCATCGATCTAAGCCAGCGCCTCTCGGCCGAAGAGTCCGAGAAGCGAATCCTCGCCGCCCAACACCGGCTCGTCCAGTTGCGCCTTACAACGGCGGGGCTCTTGGATCCGCCGCACCAGGGACCCGGGCTCCTCGTGCTCTTCGAGGGTCTCGACGCCGCCGGCAAGGGTGGAACCATCCGGCGCCTGGTACAAGGCCTCGATCCGCGCCACGTGCTGGTGCGACCGATTGGTCCTCCCACCACCGAGGAGAGCCGCCACCACTTCTTGTGGCGCTTCCAGTCGTCAATTCCCGGACGCGGCGAGATGACGGTGTTCGACCGATCGTGGTACGGGCGACTGCTCGTCGAACGCGTGGAACACCTCATCGACCGCGACGGCGCGCGGCGTTCGGCCCAAGAGATCGTCGACTTCGAGAACGCACTGGTCAACGACGGCGTCACGGTGGTCAAGTTCTGGCTCCACGTGTCGGACGAGGAGCAACTCCGGCGCTTCAACGAACGAGCAAGTAATCCGCTGAAGCAGTGGAAGCTCACCGAGGACGACTGGCGTAATCGGAGCAAGCGCCCGGCGTACCTCGAAGCGCTCGGCGACGCTATCGAGTGGACCGACCACCCCCACGCGCACTGGGACCTCATCGGCGCCGATGACAAGCACTACGCTCGCGCCACGATCCTGGAGACCCTCATCGAACGCTGGATTCACGATCTGGGGCGCCACGGCGTTACGGTTCCGCCCGCGCACGGCGGCGACTACCTGCTCTAGCCGCGTGGGCGACCTCCAATCTGGAACACTGAGAACATGACATCTCGCTACGGCATCACTATCCCCTTCGACGGCGTGTCGCTACCCGAGCATCGAGAGTGGTTCCACCGTCTCGCCGACCTCGGCTACAGCGACGTGTGGTCGGCCGAGGTGGACGGCGCCGACGGGTTCACCCCGCTCACGTTGGCCGCCGCCTGGGAGTCACGACTCAACCTCGGCGTGGCGGTCACCCCGGTGTTCACGCGAGGACCCGGGCTGCTCGCCATGAGTATTGCCGCACTCGCCGAGGCAGCGCAGGGACGTCTGACCATGGGACTCGGCGCCTCCAGCGCGCCAGTCGTGCAACGCTGGAATGGCATTGCCTACGAGAAGCCCTACGCGCGCACCCGCGACGTCCTGCACTTCGTCCAGCGCGCGCTCGACGGCGAGAAGATCGACCACGTGTTCGAGACCTTCGAGGTGCACGGGTTTCGACTCTCACGACCGGTCCTCGAGCGCCCCGCGATCCTGCTCGGTGCCTTGCGCCCGGGCATGCTCCGCCTGGCGGGTCGCGAAGCCGACGGCGCCATCCTCAACTGGTTGGGCGCCGACGATGTCGCGCAGTGCAGGAGCGAGGTAGGCGACGCGAAGACCATCGCGGCGCGTCTCTTCGTCATCCCCAGCGAGGACGCGGACAGCGCGCGAGCCATCGGGCGACGGATGATCACCTCGTATCTCACCGTGAACGCCTACGCCGAGTTCCACCGTTGGCTTGGGCGTGGTGAGTTGCTCCAACCGATGTGGGACGCGTGGGCGGCGGGCGATCGCAAGCGCGCGAACGAACTCGTGCCGGACGCGTTGGTCGACGAGTTGATCATCCACGGCTCCTACGACGCGTGTCGCGACCACGTCCAGCGCTACATCGAAGCCGGCGTGCAGATTCCGACGCTCGCAGTCATCCCCTGGGGCATCGAACTGAGCGACGCCGTCGAGGGCCTCGCGCCACGATAGAGGTCCCGGTTCCGCGTCGCGTCGTACGCGAGCCAGTACGCATCAGTTCCCTACACTGGGAGCAACTGATCGGAGCGCCGTGACGAAGAAGACCAAGTCCCCCAAGAAGACCAAGATCGGCGTCGTGGACACGATGTTCGCTCGCTACGACATGGGCGCGGCGGCACGCGCCGAATTGGCCGAGTGTCCCGGCCACGGCGAGACGTTCAGCGTCGTCTCACGGACCGTGCCCGGCTTCAAGGACCTCGCCGTGGCCGCCAAGAACCTCATCGAGCGCGACGGATGCTCCATCGTGGTCGCCCTGGGAATGCCAGGCAAGGCCCCGATCGACAAGCAGTGCGCCCACGAGGCGGCGCTCGGCATCATGCAGGCCCAATTGCTCACCTCGACCCCGATCCTGGAAGTCTTCGTGCACGAGGACGAGGCCGACGACCCCGCGGTGCTGGCGAGCGTGTTCGAGAATCGCTCGCGCAAGCACGCGCGCAACGCGTACTGGATGCTGTTCGAGCCCGAGCAACTGGCTAGGCGCGCCGGCCACGGCGTTCGCCAGGGCTTCGACGACGCGGGTCCACTCAGCGCCTAGGACCGCTGATGGCGGTGATCTTCACTATGCTCGCCAGAGTTACGCTGCAGTAACCACGAGGAGGAACCCATGCCCGAAGCCGTCATTGTCGCCACCGGCCGCACCCCCATCGGTCGAGCCTTCAAGGGCTCGTTGATCGACATGCGCCCCGATGACCTCACGGCGCTCGTCGTTCGCGAGGTTCTGGCCAAGGTGCCACAGTTGGATCCCCACAACGTCGAAGACCTGATGGTGGGTTGCGGCTCGCCCGCCGGCGAGTCGGGCTTCAACGTGGCGCGCGTGGCAGCGGTGCTCGCGGGCCTCGAGCACGTGCCCGGTGTGACGGTCAACCGCTACTGCTCGTCTTCGTTGCAGACCATCCGTATGGCCGCGCACGCCATTCGCGCTGGCGAGGGCGACGTCTTCGTCGCCGCCGGTGTCGAGACGGTGTCGCGCTACGGCAACGGCGCCTCGGATTCGGGCCAGGCGGTCAATCCCCTCTTCGCCGACGCCCTGGCGCGCACCAAGTCGCGCTCCGCCAAGGTGAGCGAACCGTGGACCGAGGCAGCGGGTCTGCCCGACATCTACATCGCCATGGGTCAGACCGCTGAGAACGTGGCGGAGTACGAGCACGTCTCGCGCACCGAGATGGACGAATTCGCCCTCCGTAGCCAGGAGCTCGCGGTGCAGAGTCAGACGAACGGCTTCTTCGAGCGCGAGATCATCCCGGTCACCCTGCCCGACGGCACGGTGATCACCAAGGACGACGGACCACGACCGGGCACGACGATGGAGAAACTCGCGTCACTCGCCTCGGTGTTTCGCGAGGGCGGCACGGTCACCGCTGGCAACGCGTGTCCGCTGAACGACGGTGCGGCGGCGGTCGTCGTGATGAGCGATACCCGCGCCAAGCAACTGGGCATCACGCCACTCGCGCGTATCGTGGCCAGCGGCGTGAGCGCGCTCAACCCCGAGATCATGGGACTCGGCCCGATCGAAGCGTGCCGCCAAGCGCTGGGTCGCGCGGGCCTGACCATGGATGACATCGACCTGGTCGAGATCAACGAGGCCTTCGCCGCCCAGGTGATTCCCAGCGCCAAGCACCTGGGCATCGCATGGGACAAGTTGAACGTGAACGGCGGCTCGATCGCGCTCGGACACCCCTTCGGCATGACCGGCGCGCGCATCATGACCACTCTGCTCAACGGGCTCGAGGACCGCGGCAAGCGCTTCGGTCTCGAGACGATGTGCGTGGGCGGCGGTCAGGGCATGGCCATGATCGTCGAGCGCCTGAGCTAAAGAGGATCAGGCGCGGCCCGTCGTGCGTGCGGTGGGGTCCGACTCGAACGCGACGTGCTCCTCGTCGCTGACCGGGCGTGACTCGCCCGGCAACAACACCGGGATCGAACCGCGCACCTCGTAGGCCACGCGTCGTCGGGGGTTGTAGAGGACCTGACGCTGCTCGATGTACAGCAGCGGACCGTGGTCGACGGGGTCCTCGAGTAGTTCCAGGAGAAATGCATCGAGACTCACGGTTGGGCTCCTTCGATCAGGTCGAGCACCTCGCGCACGTGCACCGCGCACGCCGCTGTGTCCTCCGCCTCGACATTGAGCCGCAGCAGGGGTTCGGTGTTCGACGGACGCAGGTTGAACCACCACGTGTCGTACTCCACGGTCAGCCCGTCGAGTTCGTCCACGTTGGTCCCCTGCTCGCGCATCGTCGAACTCAGTGCGGCCACGGTCGCCGAGGGGCTCGCGACCTGGGTGTTGATTTCTCCCGACGCCGCGTAGCGATCAAAGGGCTCCACCAACTCCGACAGCGGCTGATGAGTCTGGCTCAGTAGTTCGAGGACCACGAGAGCGGTGATGATCCCCGAGTCGGCACGATAGTTGTCACGGTAGTAGTAGTGCCCCGAATGCTCCCCGCCAAAGACCGCGCCGGTCTCGGCCATGACCTGTTTGATGTAGCTGTGGCCGACGCGGGTGCGCACGCCCACGCCGCCGAACTCGTCAATGACCTCGGGCACCGATCTCGAGCAGATCAGGTTGTAGAGGATCGTCGCGCCGGGGTTGCGGCCCAGCATCGCCGCGGCCACCATTGCGGTGGTGGTCGAACCACTGATGAGCTGCGCTTTCTCGTCGATCAGGAACACGCGGTCGGCGTCGCCGTCAAAGGCGAGTCCGATGTCCGCGCCCACCTCCAGCACGCGCCGCTGGAGATCCACCAGATTCTCCGGATTGATCGGGTCGGCCGGGTGGTTGGGGAACGTGCCGTCAAGTTCGGGAAAGAGGATCTCGACGTCAAAGGGCAGACTAGAAAACACGCGCGGCACCACGTAGCCACCCATGCCGTTGGCGGTGTCGGCCACGATCTTGAGGCGGCGCAACGAACTGACGTCCACGAAGGAGTGCACGTGATCGACCCACTCGTCGATGAGGTCTCGCTGGACGAGCGGTGCGAGGACTCCCTCAGCGGGCTGGGCGTAGAAGGACTCGGTCAACTCGGCGATCTCGCCCAGGCCGGTGTCGACACCCACCGGCTTGGCTCCGGCGCGACAGAGCTTGATCCCGTTGTACTGGGCGGGGTTGTGCGACGCGGTGAACATCGCGCCGGGCGCGTCGATGTAACCGGTGGCGAAGTACAAGAAGTCCGTCGAGGCGAGACCCAGGTCCACCACCTCCACCCCCACGGCGCGCGCGCCTTCGCCGAAGGCGTGGCTCAGCGACACGCCCGAGGGGCGCATGTCGCGCGCGACGAGGATCTGCGGCATTGCGACGAAGGTCGCGAAGGCCGAGCCCACGGCCCGCGCGAGGTCCTCGTCTATCTGGTCGGGGTAGGTACCTCGAATGTCATACGCCTTGAAGACGGCCGAAGTGTCCACAACGCTCAACTCTAGTTCCGGACCTTTTGGCGTCTCCGAAGCACGACCCAGATCGTCGCCGTGGCGCCGAGCACCGTGAGATCGCTGATGATATTGCCCACGGTGAGGGCCGGGGTGGAGGTGTACTCCAGCGAGACGTCCTTGGACGTGGGCACCACCACCATGAGGTTCGGACTCACTCGATACGGCCCGGTGGCACCACTAGCGTGCCAGCGCGGGTAGTAGGAGATCTTCACCAGCACCGGCACGCCGGTGCGGCTGACGCGGAACGAGACCGACTGGGTGGCGACCTTCAGATCGCTGATCGTGACCGGGGCAACCCGCCGCGTCGGGTCCAGGTGGCCCGGACTCGAGACGCGCGGCCACGACTTCGGGCCGCTGGTCGCCATGAGGATCGACCACCGAGCCGGATCCAGCCACCACGACGCGTTGGCGCTGAGCCACGCCGTGCGACTCGCGATACCGCTGACCACATTGGGTAGCCGGGTCACACCCTGGACCATCGGGCTGTGCTTGATCAGGTACACCCGCCACTGCACGCCCGGAGAGGGCCAACGTTTGGTCGCCGCCACGAACCTGAGATCGGGGTCGCCGTTCGCCTCGGCCACCGCCAGGGGCGAGAAGGCCACGTAGTACTTCACGCCGAGCATCTGCAGGTGCTTGACGCCCTCACTCACGTTCAACTGTCCGTAGTTCAGCCCGACCTGGGGATTGGACGGTGCAGCACTGAGTTCGGCTTGGTTGAGAAAGTGGTAGGGGGTGGTGGCGGAGGACTCGAAGAAGAGGCCCTCCATGGAGTCGACGCAGTTGTTGGTCCAGTAGGGCATCAGCATGAGCGCCATCGGCGTGCCGAACCGATTCTCGCTCGACGAGTACTCCCACATGGCGCGACCGCAGCCGTAGTGATCGGCGACGCGCTGCATCGTGGTCATCAGATCGTGGTATTCGGGCCACGCCGCCTTGCTCTGATAGCCCGAGTAGTTCCACTGCGCCCAACTACTCACCTGATTGCCCGTGGTCGAGAGACCCAGCGTCGTGGCGAGGGGCGGCACCAGGCCCGGCAGGGTCGAGGCCAGACCCAGCACCGCGACGCTGACGCTCGCGCGCACGATCCGACGCGCCCGGCGCTCACCCGAGGCGGGCGGAGCGGGCATCTCGTCGAGCGCCTCGTCGAGCGCGCCCTCGTCGAGCCCCGAGTTCTCGGCCCGGCCACTGCCCTCGGGCGCCGCGCGCTCGGGGTGGTCCTCGAGCGGGTCCGGCTCGCCCGACGAACTCGCCGATTCAACGTCACTCGCGGGCGTCGCAATCGGCGCCCAGCGCCGCACCCGTGCGCCGACGTGGCTCCAGCGAGCCAACGGGTAACCTACGAGCCAGCCGGCGCTCAGGTGGATCGTGACGAACCAGAACGGCACGAGCCGTTCGTTCCAAATCACGCTCTGCGGGTCGAGGACGTAGGCGCCGAGCGAGAGCAGGGTCAGGGCGCCGAGCACCATCCCGAGCCGGTCGCGCACCGCGAAGGCCGCCACGAACGCACACGCCGCCATGATGATCACCCAGCGATCACCTCCCGCCGCGCCGGTGGCGTTGTACCAGCCCAGGGTGGTGAAGATCGAGTGCAGCGAACTCACGTTGTCGTTGGTGTAACCCATCGAATTCGTGAGGTTCTGGGTCGCCACGAACGGCAGGAGCCACCACGCAGAGAGTCCGAATGACAACAAGCCCGCACCCAGCGCGAAGCGCCAGGGGCGCGCGTAGTCGCCCGGCACTAGTTCCTGGGTCGGATCGCCCACGCCGCGTCGCTGGAGGGTCTCGAAGATCACCAGCACGCCGACGGCACCGACGACAAAGAAGAACGGCAGGACGTGCGACGCCAGCGTGGCACTCAGGGTAATGGCGGCCCACCAGTACCCGCGCCCGGTGCGCACCCCTCGAGCGAACAACCCGATGCTCACCAGCGCCAGCGCGAGCGACAACGAGAACGCGTACTCGCCCGCCATGGTCGAAAAGAGGTTCCCGCCATCGATCGTGTAAGACGCGTCGAACAAGAACGGCAGTGTCGCCATGGCCAGCGCCAGCGGTACCGGTCGCGGCGCGCGAAAGAGCCGCCCCATGACGTAGGCGGCGATCGGCATCAACACCGAGCCCAGGATCGTCGCGAGCTTGAAGGCCAGCGCGAAGCCGATCACGTAACTGGCCAGGGTGGCCAGCACGTCGGGCAGTACGAAGTAATAGGTGTAGGCGGGCATCCCTGCGAACCAGCCCGGATACCACGGCGTCAGATTGAACAGGTCACCCTGAGTGCGCAGGTACGCCGGCAGCGCGAGGTGCGCCCCCGTGTCACCGCCGGTCAGCAGCGTCGAGGAGAACACCAGGTTCGGGTGCAGCGCCCACACGGTGATGTAGATGACACAGGCGATGAATACCGCGTCGAGCGCGCCGAGCGGCGTCAGACGACTGCGCAGATTGCGCCACATCAATGACTCCTCTGGATCAAGAGAGCCACCATCGCGACGCCGTTGAACGAGAGGTGGGTCACGATGCTCGGCACCAGACGCTTGGTGCGGCGCACGAGCCACGCCAGCACGACGCCGAGGAACGCGAGACCCGCGAACTGCGCAGGTTCGCCGTGGGCCAGAGCGAACACCAGCGCGCTCGCGACGATGGCCAGCCAGGCGCCGAGCGTGCTCAGCTCACCGTGCAACGCCACGTCGAGACCCCGGTAGAGCACGCCGCGAAAGAACCACTCCTCCATCAACGGCGCGCCCAGTGTGGTGCACAGGGCCAGCACGGCGAAGCTCCAGCCGTGGGCCTGGCCAAAGAGGTGGGTGACCGGCCGATTCAGGTGTTGGACGTGAAACGGCTGGTAAGCGAGCCCCACACCGATCTGCAGCACGACGCCGAGCACCACGTAGGACCAGTCACCGGGCTTCACTTGCCACTGGGCGGCGAGCGGCGCGAGCGCGCCGCGCGAGCGCGCCGCGCGAATCGCGTAGGCAAAACCCACCCACAGCCCGACGAGGCTGAGCACGTTCGCCCACCACGGCGGCTGGCTCTGACGCGCGAGGGCGCTCAGACCACCGGGAAAGTGGCTCAGCGCCACGCCCAGCGCGATCAGGCCGGTGGCCACCACCTGGCCAATGATGAATCCCAGCACCGCGACGAGCAGGATAATGCCGGGGCGTGGCGGGCGTAGGAAATCCAGGTCCGAGTGTGAACTCACAAGCCCTTACGCTAACAAGTACGGGGTTTTGCACAGGGCGCGAGCCTCGATGCGGGCGAACGCCCCTAGATTGGTTAAGTGAATACTCCACCGAATGACAAGCCAGGTCTAAAAAAGTACCTGCCGAACTCCGAGCGGCCAATGGCGCCCGAGTCGCGCCGGCGTTTCGTCACGATCGCCATCGTGGCATTCGTGCTTGGCATCTTGTTCATCCCCTCGCTGTTCCAAAGCAAGAGCGTGACGAACATCTCGTACTCCAAACTCATCCACGACGCCCGCCACCAACTCGTGGTGTCGGCCAGCATCAACAACTCCAATGGCGTCATCACCGGCCAATTGACTGATGGGACCAACTTTACGACCAACGGCCCCGCACCGGCGCTCAGTAACGAGGTCGACACACTACGCACCAACAACGTCAACGTCACCTTCGCGAACCCCTCCGGATTCGCCTCGACCTTCCTGCCCTATCTCATCTGGATCCTCATCTTCGCGGGCTTCATGATCTTCGCCGGCCGACAGGCCCGGGGCCAGATGAACGGCATGATGTCGGTGGGCCGTTCCAAGGCCAAGCAATTCAATCAAGATCGCCCTCGCACGACCTTCTCCGACGTCGCCGGCTACCTCGGCGTGAAACAGGAGATCGGCGAAGTGGTCGAGTTCCTGAAGAACCCCGGACTCTACAAGCAGATCGGAGCGATGATCCCCAAGGGAATCCTGCTCGTGGGTCCCCCTGGCACCGGCAAGACCATGCTGGCGCGGGCGGTGGCCGGCGAGGCGGGAGTGCCCTTCTTCTCGGTGTCCGGCTCTGACTTCATGGAGATGTTCGTCGGTGTGGGAGCCAGCCGCGTGCGCGACCTGTTCGCCACCGCGCGCAAGCAGTCGCCGGCAATCGTGTTCATCGACGAGATCGACTCCATCGGTCGCAAGCGCGGCGCGGGCGTCGGCGGCGGCCACGACGAACGCGAGCAGACCCTAAACCAGATGCTGAACGAAATGGATGGCTTCGACCCGACTGAGGGCGTCGTCGTGATTGCCGCGACCAACCGGCCCGACGTCTTGGACCCGGCGCTTCTTCGCCCGGGCCGATTCGATCGCCAGATCGTGGTCCCGTTGCCCGACCTCGAAGAGCGCCTGCCCATCCTCGAGGTGCACGCGAAGGACAAACCCCTCGATCCCAGCGTCGACCTCTCGATGGTCGCACGCGGCACCCCCGGCATGAGCGGGGCGGACCTGGCCAACCTGGTGAACGAGGCGGCGCTGCACGCCGTGCGTCGACACTCGGCCACGATCTCCATGGAAGACTTCGAGGCCTCGCGCGACCGAGTCCTCATGGGTCAGTTGCGCGACACGATGGTGCTCGGCGAGGACGAACGCGAGCGCATCGCGTTCCACGAGAGCGGCCACGCGCTGTTGGCCTACGTGCTCGAAAAGACCGACCCGCTCCACAAGATCACCATCATCCCGCGCGGCATGGCGCTAGGCGTCACGATGACCCTGCCCGAAGAGGACCGGCACATCATGTCACGCCAACACCTCGAGGACTCACTGTGCATGCGCATGGGTGGTCGCGTAGCCGAACTGCTCGTCTACGGCGACCTGTCGACGGGCGCCGCCGACGACCTGCAGCGCAACACCGATCTCGCTCGACGCATGGTGCGCGAGTGGGGAATGTCCAAAGAGATCGGACCGATGGCCTGGGGCGCCAACAACCAGGTCTTCCTGGGCGAGGACCTCATGCACACCCGCGACTACTCAGACCACACCTCCCAGATGATCGACGACGAGGTCGAGCGCATCCTGCGCGAGCAGGAGTCGCGGGCTATCGAGGTACTCACCCTGCACCGACGCGGCCTCGAGGCACTCACCCGGGCGCTGCTCGAGCACGAGACCCTCGACGGCGAAGAGGCGGCCCAGTTGATCGACGAGGCGCACGGCGAACCCGTGCACGCCCGCGGTACCAAGACTGTTTCGGCGCTCAGCACGCCGAGCCGGGTACCCGCCCCCGAGGTGGAGCCCGTCGCTGCGCCCGCCTGGCAGCCGCCGACGCTACCCGCCGTTTAGCGCCGACACCACCTGCACCCCGGTCGGGGTGGAAGGCAGGGTCGTCGCGACGACAATCACCGGCCGCGAGGCGCTCACCAGCACGGTTCGACCGTGCAACTTGGTCAGGGCTCCGAAGAGGCTGACGATGGCCCGGGTCGCGCCCGGAGCCAACTGGGCGCTCGCGGTAGCCGGCACGCTGTGATACATGGGCACCCGGGTGAAGGTCACGGTCACCGAGTGCGACGACGTGTTGGTGACCGTCGCGGAGCTGAAGCCACGTCCCGTGTAGTCCGAGACGAGGAACGTGCGCGATGGCGTGGCCGGCGAGGAGAGTCCGACGCCCGAGGTCGTACCGGTCGCCAGACTCGCCACGACCGGCTCGCTCGAATGGAGCGCGAGCGAGGCGAAGCCCACCGCTGGTATCGCCGTGTTCGGTGAGATCGAGAGCAGCGCGCTCTCGTAGGCCGGAATGCTGAAGGTTCGAGGCACCACGCGGAACTTGCCGATCGTGACGTCGACGGTGACGTCGGCGCGCGCAGCGCTGGGATTGGCCACACGCAGTTGGGCGAGCGCGCCCCTGACGGTGCTCACCTGGGGGAACCACGCGGAAGTCGCCGGGGCGCTCGCGCCGGTCATGAACGAAGCAACGGGACCCGACTGCTGCACCCCCACGACGGCGATCGATCCACGCAGCACGTTGACGTGCACGCCGATGTTCGACGCGTTGACAATCTCCTTGCCGAGATTCAACACGGCCTCGTCGTGCGCGCCCACGCTGAAACCCTGGAAGGGCGCGGGCGCGGCGAAGCCCGTCGATGAATAGGTGCTCACGTCGAAGACCGCCGGGGTGGCGGTCGGGTTGTAGATGCTCAGCGTGGCGCTCGAACCGATCAGGGTGTCAAAGCCCGAGCCGTACCAGTCGGTCACACCCGAGGCCGCGCACGGTGCCTGCGCGCTCGACGTGGCCGCAACCTCTTCGGCGACCACGCCGCCCCCGTCCACTACCGCGCCGACCCCGTAGGCCGTACCGCTGACGAAGGCGCTGGGCGCGATGGACTTCGAGGTGTGCGCGCCCAACTGGATCGAGCGCGTCGCGTGCTGACCGGTGTTGGACGAGACCTGGACCGCGATCGTTCGCTCGATGCCCGAGATGTTGGAAAAGACCACGTGACCGTAGGTCGGCGAGTGCGCACCGGTGAGTCCCGTGCAGTACAGCGCCGTGGACTCCGCGTCGCTGGCGACCGCGAGGCCGCTGGGCACGGCCGAGGGGTTGGGCTGACGCACCAGCGTGGCGAGGGCACCGGTCGCGGCCAGCATCGCGGCCAGAACCACGAGCAGCGGTGAGCGCGAGTGTCTAGCCATCGGAGCCCTGCTTGGCGTGACGGCCCGTCGTGGTGCGCCGTTGGCGCAGCCGGAAGATCCATTCGAGCCGGTGTACCCAGCCAAAGCCCAGCCACACCAGCGCCCACAGGCACAGCGTCAACAGGGCGATGATCCCGTTGAAGGGGAAGCGGCGCAGCACCAACCGCCCCTGGAGGTCGCCACCCGCAGGCGGGTGAACATCGCTCACCTGGAAGGTCGGCACCCAGTCGCTGGACACCCCGCGAGCACTGGGCTCGCCGTTGACGAAGTAGTCGAACACGCTGGCCGGAGCGACCGCGGCCGAGACGGTCGAGGGGGAACTCACCGCATTGAGGTCGAAGAGCTCGCCCTTGACGGGCGTCAACGTGCCGTTGCGCGTCGACGCCAGTATGCCGTGATAGAGGGAGTCGGCGTAGATGTCCATCGAGGGAGTGTGCAAGGTCAACGACAGGTCCGTCTGGCGAGCCAGCGTGCTGAGCAGATCCGCTGGCACCGGGTGCAACGAGACGGACTGCACACCACCCAACTCGGGCGCCGACGAGTTCATCACGACAATGGTCGAGACTCCCGCCCGGGCCAGCAACTCACCCAAGCGCACCGTGCGGCCCTCGAGGGCCAACTGCACGTCACCGAGCAGCGTCGAGCTCGTGCCCGCCTCGGGTGCGGTGAACAGGGTGGCCCCGCCCGGCATGCCGTTCATCGAGGTCGCCGCACTCACGCCCGGGGCGACCGACCAGCCCGCGATCGGGATCACCGAAGGATCCCCCAACCACAGGACCCGGTAGCCGCCATCGCCGACCGGAGCGAGCGCGTTCATGGACTCGGCCACGCTCGTCATCGGTAGGTTGAATCGGCCGGTGGCGAAACTCGCCATGAACGGGAACATCGCCGCCACGATCGTCGTCACGACCACCCCGGCGGCCATCTGGCGCCACCCGAAGCCAATCTGGTGCAGATCTACTTCAATGGCACTGATGCCCAGTCCTATCAAGACCGCGAGCATCACGCCATAGAGGGCGAGCAGCACGTCCAGGTCGGGTGCGAACGAGCCCATCCAGTGGCGCGCGTCAAGGGTCGCGACGACAATGGTCAAGGTGGCGATGGCGGCGATCTTGGTGGCGATGAGCCGGCGCTCGCCGCGAGACAGCACCAGGCCGAGCAGCGCGGCCACCGGAGCAAGCCACGCGAGCCACGAGGAGCCGAAACTCCCGTCGCCCGCGTGCAGGATCTGCCAGAAGCTGGGGGCCGACCACGGCCCGCGCGCCAGACCAAGGACCTCGGGCGCCTGACGACCGGCGATGATGACGTTGATGGTCATGGGGAGCAGGAACGCCGCGAGGCCCAGCACTATGGCGCCCAGTAGTCGCCACGGGTGTGCGGCGGCGGGGTCGGACTCGAAGAAGCGCGCGAGCACCACGCCTAGGACAATCAGCACGACGGCGACGATCGTCGCCGGCGCCATAGCGCTGAGTAGCGCGATGAGCATGATCGCGACCATGCGCTGACCGGGCTCGCTCGCGCGCCAGCCGTGAAGTCCAAACGAGACTCGAGGACCGTAGGCGATCTCGCGAAATCCCGGTACCTCGAGCAACTCGAAGAGGCGGCGCACAACGAAGGGCAGTCCCGCCACCACGATCAGCACGTCGATACGACCTTGACTGATCATGTCGAGACCCAGCGGCAGCGCGAGATAGAGCACCGTCGCGATCACGCGAGCCCGGTTCGAGACCCGCCCTCGTAGAAGCCTCGCCACGCCGTAGGCGCCCAGGGGCACCGCCCCGATGAGCGCCAGGCGCGGCAGGATCCCCATCCGGCCCAGTACGAACGTGCCCGCAAAGCCCAGGACCCCGTAGCCCGGCATGGCCGGCGCCACGGTACCCACGCCGTTGGACGACCACGAGGCGAAGAAGTGGCGCCAGGTCGTCCACCACGAGTCCAGTGGCGCGAGGCGTCCCACGAGGGGCAGGTGCATCGCGACGAGATTGCGCGAGCCAATCATCCAGGCCAGCGCGACCAGCGCGAGGAGCCCAGCTTGGGATCGAAACGACGTCAACAACCTCGAGGGCCGACGACGTTGCTGCAGCGCCGCGCTCTCGGGAATCTCATCGAACTCCTCGGCCTCGGCGAACGCGGTCGCGAAGCCCACGCCCGCCTCCTCGGCCTCGTCGATCCCCACCTCGGGCTCTTGGGGCAAGATGCCGCGCGCGCGATCGAGTCCGTCACGCCACAACGTGACGATGAAGCGTCGCAAGCGACTCGCGCCGCCCACCTGGAGGCGCTGCATGTCCGCGTCCGTGAGCACCCGGGTGAGCTGGCGCTCACGCCGCCGTTCACGAATACGGACGCGATTGTGGAACAACCAGCGCCACGAGCCCACGATCGCACCGGCACGATCGGTGTCACGCCCGAGCAGGGCGACGACGAACTCGACCGTTTCCAGGACCGCGAGCATGACGAGGGTGTTCACCGTCATGCGACGGCCCCAGCCGGTCGACACCACCAAGAGCTGATGGCGGCGTTGAAGGTCCTTGCGGCTCGAGCGTCGAACACCCTTGGCCGTGATGGCCCGCTCGCCCCGAGCGATCGACTCGCGGTGCGCCACCTTCGCCGAAGGCGCGACGACGATGCGCGCGCCCGCAATCTGCGCGCGCCAGCAGAGGTCCAAGTCCTCGCCGAGGGCCACGATGAGCGGATCAAACCCCCGCAGGGTCACGAAGAGGTCCGAACGCACCAGAGTGACGCCGCCGGGTGCGACGAACACGTCGCGCTCGAGGTCCTGCTGACCGTGGTCGATCTCGCCAAACTCCACTCGCTCTTGGACTACCCCGAAACGGTCACAGGTCTGGCCCACGTGCAACAAGACCAGCGGATCCTCATAGCGAACGTACTTAGGCGAGACAATGCCAGCATTCGCGCGAAACGCGGCCTCGACCATCTGCTGGACCGCGTTGGACTCGAGACGAACATCGTCGTGGCAAAAGAGGAAGAAGGCGGATCCCTCCACCATGAGCGACGCCTCGTTGCACGCCGCCGCGAACCCCCGGTTCTCGTCCAGGACGCGCACGAAGGCCGTCGGGGCGACGGCCGCCACCCGCGCCGCGACGTGCTCGCTCTCGCCGTTGGCCACGACGAGCACGCTCAACTCGGGGTAGTCCTGCGCCTCGAGCGAAGCCACCGTGGCTTCCAGACCAGGTCCAGGACCAGTAGTGACGACGACGGCGACGACGGCCGGAGCTCGAGATTCCATCAGTCCCCCAAGGCTAGTTGGCGCCGGGGCGACACGAGGGTTCGAGCCGCGACGCGAACCCGCCAACGTCGGGCCTATCGGTCATTGCGTCGCCCCTCAAGATCCCTGATCACGTCCAGAAGCGACTGTTCGAGCGCGATGGTCGGCTCCCACCCGGTGGCGTCGTGCAGCTTCTCGAAACTGCCCCGCATCACGGGCACCTCGACGGGGCGAATCAGCGACTCGTCGCGCACCAGTGTCACCGTAGGGGTGATCAATGCCACCAGCCGGGCGGCCACGTCGCCGATGGCGACGTCGAGTCCCGAGGCCACGTTGTAGACCTCGCCGGCGACGCCGTAGAGCTCGAGCAGGCGGTACGCCCGAACAACGTCGCGCACGTCACTGAAGTCGCGTCGCGGCGAGAGATCGCCGACGGCAATCTCGTCCAGTCCCTGGTCACGGGCGTCCAGCAGCCGTTGCGCGAGGGCCGGCACCACGAACTCGGAGGACTGTCCCGGACCCACGTGATTGAAGGGCCGCGCGATGATGACCCGCTGACCCGCGCGCGCCGCATCGCGAGCGAAGATCTCAGCCTCGAGCTTGGTCTGGGAGTAGGGGTTGGCCGGCGCCGGCGGCCGTGACTCGCGCAGCGGCAGATCGGACTCGCCAACCACGCCGTAGACGTCGGCGGAGCTGACCACGATGACACTGGCGCGCGGCGCGACCTCGCGCGCGCTCTGAAGCACGTTGAGCGTTCCGAGGACGTTGACACGAGTGAACTCACTGGGCTCCTGCCACGACCTCGCGACGCTGGTCAGGGCCGCCAGGTGGTAGATCACGTCGGGTGGGCGCTCGCCCAGTGCGTCGGCCACCTCCTCGCGCACGGTGACATCGCACTCGCGATCCACGACGCGAACCTCATCGCCCGCCGCTTCGAGGTGCGCGCGCAGGTGCCCTCCGACGAAACCGCGCCCCCCGGTGATGAACGCGTACATGCTCAGCGCCCGCCCGCCGCGCGCTGGTAGGCCTGCACGTGGCGCTCGAGCGACGCGTCCCAGGTGAAGAGCTCGGCGCGCGCGCGCGCGGCGAGTGCGCGCGCGCGCCGCTCACCCTGATCCAGGGCCAGTGACGCGTTAACCGCCTCGGCCAGGGCGGTCGAGTCGCCCGGTGTCGTGAGAATCGCGTGCCCGCCCGCCACCTCGGCCATGACGGTGCCGGCACTCGTCACCACGGTGGCCCCGCAGGCCATCGCCTCGAGCACCGGGAGGCCGAACCCTTCGCCACGCGAGGGGTAGGCGACGCAGTGGGCCTGACGGAACAACGCCGGCAGCACCTCGTCGTCCACGAAGCCCAGGCGGCGAATCCGCGCACTCGCGGGATGCCGTGCGACCAACGCGTCGATGCTTCGCTGACCCCAGCCCCGCTGTCCGGCGATCCACAGTTCGACCTCGGGATTAGTTCGGGCGACCTCCTCGAAGGCCGCCGCCAGCACGTCAAGGCCCTTGCGCGGTTCGAGGGTACCCACGAAGAGCACGAATGCCACCCCCCACGGCAGCGCATGGGTTCGAAAGAGCAGCTCGTCATCGCGCTGCTCGGTGGTAAATCGCTCCAGATCCACGCCGTGGGGCGCCACCACCACGGGTGCGTGGTCCGCCAGGACCTCGTCCATCAGACGCGCGGTGAAGTCGCTCACACTGATCAGCACCGCGGCGTGGCGTGCGGAGTACTCGATCGCCCGGCGAAAGTAGGCCACTTTGGCGCGCTCGTGCCACTCCGGATTGGTGAAGAAGGTCAGGTCGTGGATCGTGACGACACAGGGCGTCGTAGCGCGGCGCGGCATCGTGTAGTGCGGTCCGTGCCACACGTCTACGCCTCGAGCCGTCGCGCTGCGCCCCAGGCGTCCCGCCTCGTACCAGAGCCGTCGCCCGCGCGACGTCGGCACCACCGGCGCAAGCAGCGCGTCGGGCGACCACGCGGCCCAGCGCTTCGCGTCGTCGCGACGCGTGACCAGCGTCGTGCTCACGTCCATCGCCGGCAGGCGTCGGGCGATCTCTACGATGTAACGTCCAGCCCCCGCAGGAGTGGCCGGTACCGCCGAAACGTCCAGCGCGACCCTCATCGCCAACCCGCCAGGTGATCCAGCGCGGCGTTGCGCCACGTGAGTTCGGCAACCGAGGCGCGCCGGCGAGCCCGGGCGGGTGCGTCGTCATCGGTCTCGAGCGAACGCACAAACCCGTCGGCGATGGACTCCTCGTCGAGCGGATCTACCAACGTGACCTCGAGATTGGACGACACACTGGGCGTCGTGCGACTGGCCACCACCCGCGAACCCGCGTGCAGCGCCTCCACGGGGGGAAGTCCCCAGCCCTCAGCGCGAGCCACGTAAGCCGTCACCGTGGCGTCACGGTAGAGCCCCTTGACCAGTGGGCGCTCAAGTACCCCGAGCACGATGGCGTCACCGGTGTCGACCTCGCCCCAGCCCGCGGGCCCCACGAGCACCAACGGACCAAGCTCACCCGCGCGCGATCGCGCCTGGCGATGCGCGCGCACGAGACGCTCAATGTTCTTGCGCGGCTCACGAGTGCCCACGTACAGCGTGTAGCCCGTCCGCACCCCTCGGCCTTCGAGGAGCCGGCGCACCTCGACCTCGCTCGCCGGGGCCGTGGCGTCGTCGTCCACCCCCAGGCGTACCTCGTGCAGGCGTGAGGACGCGAATCCCTCGGCCGCCAGACGCTGGGACAGTCCCGGCGACGAGACGAAGACTCGCAGATCCTCGCGCCGCTCGAGCAGCGCCAGGCGACGCTCGTGAAACCGGATGCCCGCAGGTGTCGAAGCGTCAGGTGCGTCGCGCCACAACAGGTCGTGCACGGCAACCGAGTGCACGGCGTCACGGCGACCGCCACCAAAGGGGCCCGCCATCGACGCGGCGTGCACAATGGACGCCGCACCCGGCACCCCCACCGGCCAGCGAGACCACACCAGTGTCAAGAGTCGAACACCCAGCGGCGCCGTGGACAGGGTTACGGGAAGTTCCGCGACCGAGGGTGGCACCGCGCCACGCGGCACCACGCCGCGCAGCTCCACGTCGCTCGTCTCCAGGTGCGCAAGGCCCTGAATCAGACCCCGCACGTAGGTCGCCACCCCGCCCGGCTGGGGTCGGTAGAACTGGTCGAGCGTGAGGGCGAGCGTTCGGGTCACTGCCGCCAGCCTCGCACGGCATCGTGGTACAGCGCTGCGTACGCCTGCGCCGCCGTGGCGGGGGCGTAGTCCACCGCTCTCGAGCGCCCTGCCGCCACCATGATGGCGCGTCGCGCCGAGCTGTCCCAGATGCTCTCGAGCAAATCCACCATCTCGCGGTCGCTCGCGGCCAGGGCGGCCGCACCGTCGAGCAACTCGCGGTTGATTGATGTGGCGCGCGCGATCGTGGGAACGCCGGCCGCGAGCGCGGCGATGGCGAAGGACGGAAAGCGCGCGCCGTCCGAGAAATGCAGCACGACCCGCGCTGACGCCAGGGCGTCGCGGGCGTCGCGCCGCGCACGCACGATCACGCTCGAAGCGCGCATGCGTACCAGCGAGGACGCCTCGGTGCTCATGAGGGCCACCACCCTGGTGTCGTGCGCGCGTGCGAAGTCCACTAGGTCCGGGGCCAGGGAAAGGAAGAGCTCCACCGCGCCGGTCACGTTGATCACCAAATCCTCACCGTCACTGGTAGTCGCGACGTGGGGCACCGCTGGCGGCACGACCACGACCTGGTGTCGGCGCACACCGAGGACCTGAAGCACCTCGTGGCTGGCCGTGCGACTCGACGCCGCCAGGAACGCGCCCCTGGCGGTGGCACGGCGCAACTGAGTGATGCGCTGGTGGATCCGCGACTCGCTTCGCAGGGGGCGGAGGTCGTCCACCGAGATGATGAGCGGGACACTCTTCGTGGGCGGCGTGGCGATGCCCGCGACGTGCACGATGTCCACCGGCGGCAGCACCAAGTCGATGGATCGACCCAGACCGTGGCGCCACCACGGAGCCCACAGCGCCCGGGCCGTGGGCCGACACTCATTGGGGGCGTCGGGCGAGTGCAGGGTGCGAAAGCGCACCAGTTCGTAACCGCCCATCTCGGTCAGGGCGTCGGCGAGATCGTTCATCGAGTTGCCGAGCGACTCCAGCGAGCCGTCCAGGTCCACACCAACGCGGAGGGCGTCATTGCTCACGAAGCGAGTGCGAGCGCGCGCATCGCGCTGGTCCAGTGCGGCCAGAGTTCCACGGCCCACGGCCCGAAGGCCTCCGTGCTCGTCGCGACGACGCCGATCTGCTCGTGCGCGTTCAAGAGCATGAGCGCGCCGCTCTGGCCGAAATGCCCGAAGCTGGCCGACGGCCAGTCCCCCATCCAATGGTGCTTCTCACCACGAACCTCCGGGCCCAATCCCCAGGGGCACGGACTGAAGCGCCCGAAACCCGGCACGACACCGTCGAGCGCGGGGATGTACGGAGTAATGAGCCGGTCACGGGTCGCGGCGGAAACCGCGTCGGGGCGCAACCAGGCTTCGGCGAGTGCCGCCATGTCCCGGGTTGTACCGACCACGCCCGCGGCCGCGCGGCCCTCGAGTGCGCTGTCGTTCATCCCAAGCGGACGAAAGATCCGATCCTCCAGCCACCGCGACGGCTCGTTGTCGCCCACGATTGCCTTGACCGCGAGGTCGACCGCGTAGTTCGAGTACACCCGCTTGGTGCCCACCGGCACCACCCGGTCGTGCTCTTCGAGCCCCAGTCCGCTGCTGTGGGACAACAGGTTGGCGAGCGTGGCGCCGCGCGGACCCAGCGCGTCGGTGTAACTGTGCAGCCCCCAGTCGAACTCGACCCCGAAGGCCAGCGACACAACCATCTTGGATACTGAGGCCCACACCCGACGCTCATCGAGTTCACCCGCCTGGGCGACCACCTCGGCGACGCCGGCTCGAAGGCGCACCACCATCACCGCGGGGCGACCCGGCCAACCTGCGCTTATCGACGAGTCGCTCACAGCACATGATGTTACCCAAGCCCATCTAGAGTCTCGGGAGTGATCACCGTACTGTGCGGCGGCGTCGGTGCCGCGCGCCTCCTGCAAGCACTGGTGGACCGCGGGTCTGCCAGTGATCTCACCGCCGTCGTCAACGTGGGCGACGACCTCGTCCTGCACGGTCTCAGCATCTGCCCGGACCTGGACACAATTGCCTACACGCTGGCGGGCATGAACAACGACGAACTCGGCTGGGGTCTTCAAAACGAGACGTGGCACGTCATGGACGCGCTCACCGAGCTCGGCGGCGAGGATTGGTTTCGTCTGGGCGACCGCGATCTCGCGACCCACCTCTATCGATCACAGCGTCTCGGCGAGGGCGCCACCAAGACCGAGGTGACGAGCGAGATATGCCGACGCCTGGGCGTGGCGGTGCGACTCCTGCCGGTGAGCGACGCCACCATCGCCACGGTCTTTGACACTGAGTTGGGCCGACTGAGTTTCCAGGAGTACTTCGTGCGTCACCGCCACGCGGTCCGCGTCTCGTCAATAACTGTCCAGGGCGCTCGCGAGGCCTCGCCGACTCGCGAAACGCTGCACGCCCTGCGCGACGCCGAGCGAATCGTCATCGCTCCTTCCAACCCCCTCATCTCCATCGATCCGATCCTCCAGGTCGGCGGGGTGCGCGCGCTCCTGAGCGAGCGCCGCGACGACGTGATGGCGATCTCGCCCATCGTCGGTGGCGCCGCGCTGAAGGGGCCCGCCGACCAGTTGCTGAGCCAACTCGGCTACGAGGCGTCGTGCGTGGGGGTCGCCGATTTCTACCGCGGCATCGTTGGGACCCTGGTGATCGACGAGGTAGACGCCGACCGCGCCGATGACGTGCGCGAGCGCGGCATGAAGGTGATTGTCACGAGCACCGTCATGGCCGAACGTGAAAACGCCCAGCGCCTCGCCCGGGCGGTGCTCGAATGAGCGAGCTGAGGATCTTCGCGCTGCGTGGCGTGGGCGAGGTCCGCCGTGGCGATGATCTCGCAGGTCTCGTGGTGGATGCGCTGGCGAACCAGGGTGAGACGCTCACCCACCACGACCTGGTGGTGGTGACGAGCAAGGTCGTCGCCAAGTCGGAGGGCCGCGTCGTAGCCTTCGATGGCACCGACGAGCACAAGGCGCGACTGATCGAACAGGAGTCCACCAGGATCCTGCGCCGACGCGGCACATTGCGCATCACCGAGACGCGCCACGGCTTCGTGAACGCCAACGCCGGCATCGACCTGTCCAACGCCGACGAGGGGACCGCGGTGCTCTTGCCGTTGGAACCAGACCGAACGGCGCGTCGCCTGCGCGCGGGGTTTCGTCGGCGACTTCACGTCGAGGTGGCCGTGGTCATCACCGACACCTTCGGACGAGCCTGGCGCCATGGCGTCACTGACGTCGCCATCGGCGCCGCGGGCCTGCGCGTGGTGTTGGATCTGCGTGGGACGCGTGACGCCAACGGACGCGTGCTCGAAGCGACCGAGGTTGCGTTGGCCGACGAGATCGCCGCGGCGGCCAACCTCGTCTTGGCCAAGAACGCCGCCACCCCCTTCGCGGTGCTGCGCGGGCTCGACGAGTCCTACTTCGGCGAGGGCTCGGTGAGCGAGGACATCGTCCGCTCGGCGAACAACGACCTGTTCCGCTGACTACACGCCCCCGAGCCGGACGTCGCCCGAGAGCACCGAGCCCGGCGCCACGTGCTCCTTGGCACCGACCACGCACGTGGCTCCGAGCACCGAGAAGCTACCGATGACCGCCTCGGGGCCGATGATCGAGGAACGCACGACCGCGCCCTCTTCGATCACCGCTCCGGGAAGCAGCACCACGTCGTCGAGCGTGACGTTGGCTCCCACGTAGCAGCCCCGATCCACCACGGCGTTGACCATGGTGCTCGACGCCTCAATCGTGGCGCTGGGGTGTCGCCAGGAACCGTCGACGACGTTGGGCATGATGCGTCCGTCTCGACCGTTCAGTATGTCGACGTTGGCCCGCAGGTACGTACGCGGGGTGCCGGTGTCGATCCAGTACGCGTCGTCGGGCATCGCGAACAGGGTACCGGCCGCCGCCAGGGCGGGAAAGGTCTCTCGTTCCACGCTGACCCGTCGATTGCCGGGGATGTGCGCGAGCGCGGAGGGCTCGAACAGGTAAGTGCCGGCGTTGATGAAGGTGGTCGGTGCCTCGTCGCGCGCGGGCTTTTCCACGAACGCGAGCACGCGTCCCTCGCTCGAAGTGGGCACGACTCCGAACAGCGACGGGTCGTCCACCTCGTGCAAGGCGATCGTGACCTCAGCGGCCTTGGCGCGATGAAACTCCAAGAGACGCGTCACGTTGAGATCGGTGAGCACGTCGCCGTTGACGACCAGGAACGTCTCATCAACCCCGGCGAAGTCCGCGGCGAATCGAATGGCTCCCGCGGTGTCGAGCGGTTCGGGCTCCACCGCGTAGGTCACGTCCACGCCAGCGATCACGCTGGTCGGGTACGCCTTCATGAACTGATCGGGTAGGTAGCCCAATGACAGGACCGCGTCGGTCACGCCGTGGCATGCCAGGTTCTCCAGCACACACTCGATCATCGGAACCCCCACGAGCGGCAGCATTTGCTTGGGCGTCTCGTAGGTCAGGGGCCGCAATCGCGTACCCATTCCGCCGACCAGAATGATCGACTTCAAGCTCAGCCCTTGGGTGCTGTCGTCGACGTCGAAGGCGTGCTGGTGGTGGTGACCGTTGAGGCCACGGTCGTTGTCGTACTCGGCGAGGTCGTCGGCGTCGTTGCCGCAGTCGTGGTCGTCGAACCCTGCGCGGCGGTCACCATCGCGTTGACGCTGACCTGGAGCGGCGGTTGCGGCGTGACGCCGGCGGGGTTGAACGACATGGTCACCCTCATCTCGGGCGAGAACTTGATTGACGCGGGATCGGTCGTGATCACCGGCTTCTTCTGGCCGAAAGACGTCCAGTAGGCGTAGGAGATCTGGCCCTTCTGACCCGGGTACTTGGACTTCGCCGAGCAGGCGTCACCGTTGTGATACGTGGTCTTGGGGTTGGAGGTTCCGGTCGCGGTGGGTATGGCCAGCTCACTGGAACTCGCGATCAGACCAGGGAACTCGGCGGCGAACTGCGAGAGGGTGGCGTTGTTGCCCGAGTCGGCGGCCGACACCGGCGAAAGTTTGATGACGTTGGACGCGAGCACCGTGAAGCCACCCTTGTAGGTCGGGTCGGTGTTCAAGAACGGCAGGTGCGCGCCGCAGGCCTGGACCGAAAGCGCCGCGTACCAGGTGGTACCGATCGCTGGTGGCGTCGACGAGGGCGCCGCGGCGGGGTGCTGGTACTCGTAGCGCGCGAAGATGGTCGAAATGAGACCCAGCACGACGATCACGATCAACGCACCGTAGTAGTTTGCCGGTCGAGTCTTCTTGTAGGACTTGCCGCCCCCCGACGCCCCGACCCTACTTACCCATTTGCCTGTTGCGCTCTTAGCCACGGCGGCCACGCTACTAAAGAAATGGGATGCGCCGTCACACGTCGAGTCTTGAAGCCGTGACGGACGCGCAAAACCACCGCCACCGGCGATCGCGCGCGAGCTCGTACACCCCACGATTCGTTGCTGCGTAGGGGCGGAGGGACTCGAACCCTCACTGGAGGCGGTTTAAGCGCCTTGCCTCTGCCAATTGGGCTACGCCCCCTCAAGCGAACAACGTTACGCAACCGTAACGCATCGAAGAACGCATCGAATCTTCTGATTTCCACATATTCGTTCACTAGGCTGGACCCATGATTCGCGTGCGTCGTCGGGGCACGACTCAATCAATTCCCCTCTTGGCCGTCGTGGCCCTGATCGGCACGTTACTCGTGCCCGCCGTCGCGCACGGGGCCTCGATCCAACAGACCCAGGCGCAGATCTCGGCTCTTTCGGCTCGACTGGCCCAACAACAACGCGAGAGCGAGACCACGGCCAACGCCTACGACGCGGCCAAGGTGCGACTCGCCAGCCTGCAGAACGACATCGCCGCGCTTACCCGCCAGGAGATCCAGAAGCGAGCCGAGATCAAGCTCACCTCCAAGAAGCTGCAGGTGGCCGCGGTGCGTGCGTACGTCTACGGCGCCGCCGACGCCCAGATCATCGCTCTGTTCAACCAGAGTGTGACCACCAGCGACGCCCGCAACATCTACCAGTCGCAGGTGGTGGGCGATTTGGCGTCGATCAAGTCCCAGTACGAGAGCCAGAAGAAGTCGCTCGACGCTACCATCCACCAGGTGGCGGCCAAGAAATCACAGGCCCAGCACCAGACTGACACCATGCAGGCCCTGCTCGCACAGAACATCCGCAACCAGAACGAGACCCAGGCCACGCTCGCGGTGGTGACCCAAGCCCTCAAGACCGAGATCATCGCCTACGAGGTGCGCGCCGGGGCAGCCGCCGCGCGGTCGCGCAACGTCGCCCAGGAGGAGGCCGCGGTGGCCGCCGCGTCGGCCGTGGGCGGCCAGGCTGCGGCCAACCAAGTCCTCGCGGCCATCAAGGCCGCGACCCCGCCCACGACCGTCTATTCGGGCACGCCCGCGGGGTCCAAGCAGGGGATGGCCGCGCTGCACTGGGCCGAGACCCAGATTGGCGTGCCCTACGTCTGGGGCGGCGAGTCACCTGGTCACGGCTTCGACTGCTCCGGTCTGGTCCAGTGGGCGTGGGCCAAGGCGGGCTTCACTATTCCGCGCACCACCGAGCAGCAGTACCCGGCGATGCACCACGTGCCGCTCACCGCACTGCAGCCGGGCGACCTGCTCTTCTACTACAACCTCGACGGCGACCATCTCATCGACCACGTCGTCATGTACGCGGGCAGCGGTCCGTGGGGCACGAGCACCATCATCGCGGCCGCGCACTCGGGCACAACGGTGAGCCTTGCGCCCATCTTCACCTTCGGCCTCGTCGGTGCCGCTCGCCCGTAACTTATGGCTAGTACGTTGTGAGCGTTCGCACTTCCCTCATCATCCCCGCCCACAACGAATCGGCGCGCCTCGCCTCGGGCTATGAACGCCTCGCTCCGGTCCTCGCCGAACTCTCACTCGATACCACCGAGATCATCGTGATCGATGACGGCTCCGGTGACAACACGCTGCGCGTCGCACACGAGGTCTACGGCCACCTGCCGCACACCCTGTTCGTCCAGCAGCCGACCAACCTCGGCAAGGGCGCCGCGGTGCGCCTGGGCATCGCATTGGCGCGCGGTGACTACCTCCTCGCCGCCGACGCGGACATGGCGATTCGGCCCGAGCACTTCGTCGAGATGATCGCCGCGCTGGAGCATACGGCCCTGGTGCCGGGCTCTCGTGCGGTCCAGGGTCGAATCCACTACGACTCACTGCTGCGCACGCTGAGCGGGTCCGCGTTCCACCGACTGGTGCACCACTACACGGGTCTCACCCTGCGCGACACCCAGTGCGGTGCCAAGGGATTTCAGCGCGGACCAGCTCGACTCCTCGCGCTGATGGGCATGGTCAACGGCTTCGCCTACGACGCCGAGATGTTCTATCTCGCCGACCGCCTGGGCCTGACGGTCGAACCGGTGCACGTGACCTGGGACGACGTGCGCGGGTCCTCGGTGCGGGTGGGACGCGACTCAATGACCATGATCCGCGATCTGCGAGTCCTGCGACGAACGAACTACGAGAATCCGGTGATCGAGCTCGCGCGTGATGTCGAGGTCGACGAAGTCAACCGGGTCGCGCGCGAAGCTCGCATCCAGGGCCTCGTGATCGCGAGAGGCGACGCTGACGCCTTGGTCGTACTCGCGCGCGACGCCTCGCTCGCCGCGCTCGGCATCGCAGCCTCCCTTGGCGGTCGCCTGCGCACGGCCGGGATCGCGGAGTTGCGCGGGCGGAACTACGACGCCGTCTAATCCGCGAGCGGCAATAGCCAGTTCGCGACGAGTTCGGGTGCGCGATCGTTCCACTCCTCGGCGGTGACCGCGTAGCGCGCGTGGTCCTCCCACGCGCCATCGATCTCCAGGTAACGCTCGGCAATACCCTCAAAGCGCAGACCCAACTTCTCGACCACGCGTCGCGACGCCGCGTTGCGCGGGATGATGTTGATCTCGATTCGGTGCAGGCGCAGCGACTCGAAGGAGAACTGCAACATGGTGATCACGGCTTCGGGCATGAGGCCCTGGCCGGCCATGGCCTCGTCAATCCAGTAACCGATGAACGCCGACTGCAGGGGTCCGCGCTGAACCGACGAGAGAGTGATCTCACCCACGAACCGGCCGCCGACGAAGATGCCGAAGCCGAAGCCCGTCCCCATCTGCCGTTCGCGTTCGCGAATGGCGCAGCGGCTCGAGAAACTTCGAGGATCCTCGGGCAAGTGCGAGGAGTGCGCCGAGCGCGGCTCCCACTTGACGAGCCAGTCGTGACAACGCGAACGCACCTCGTGCCACGCCTCATAGTCCTGGTCGCCCAGTGTGCGCAGGACGACCCGACGTCCGTGCAGGGACAGCGGCGCGTAGATCGAGTTGCGTGTCGTCACCATGAACGAATCCTCACCCCTCTATCGTGGCAGGTGCACGGGCGTCGCGCAGACCAACTAGAGCAATGAACGCACGATCCCATCCAGAATGTCGCTCTCCGAACTCAACAACTCCTGCACCCCAAAGCGCTCCATGACCGCATCGAGCACGTAGAGTCCGCCCACCAGCACGTCCTCGCGCCCGCGAACCATCCCCAAGTGGGCGAGCCGCTGCTCCGCGGTCTCGGCCCCCAGTCGGTCGCGCCAACGCACCACCACCTCGCGCGTGAGCAGCCGGTGGTGCACGACGTCACGGTCGTAGGTCGCCAGGGCGGCGTCCAACTGGGCCAGGGTGGCCACCGTGCCCGCCAGCCCCACCATCCGAACGTTGCCGACAACTCGTCCAAAGACCGGCACTGCGGCGAACGCCCGGTCGAGTTCGGCGTCGATCATCTCACGCGCGGCCCGCGCGAGCTCCGCGGTCACGACCCCACTGCCCAGGGCGCGTTCACTGATGCGCACGCAGCCCAGCTGCATTGAGTAGCTCGCCAGTTCGTCATCGGCACGCACGCAGAGCTCGGTACTCCCCCCGCCCACGTCGACGATGAGCGTGGGCACCGTGGCGGGCGCGAGTTCGGCGACGGCGCCCTCGTAGGAGAAGGTCGCCTCCTCCCGGCCAGTCAGAATTCGCGAGGTGATGCGTGTGCGTCGCTCGGCCTCGGCGACAAAGGTCGGACCGTTCGAAGCATCGCGCACCGCCGAGGTGGCAACCAGCAGGCCCCGACTGACCTCGAATCGGTCCATGATCGCCCGATACTCGTCGAGCACCGCGTAGGTGCGCGCCAACGCCGGGGTGGCCAGTGTGCGCGCTGCGTCGACGCCCTCACTGAGCCGCGTGATGCGCATCGCCCGAGCGTGCACCTGCTCGCGACTCGCAATGAGCAACCGCGTGGAGTTGCTGCCGCAGTCGATCGCGGCGACGACTTCAGCCACGGACGTCCTGGACGACCAAATCGGGCAGATCCAGATCTCGAGCGACCAGCTCACCCACCGGATCGTCGTTCCCGGCCAGAAAGTTGGCGAGGTGTGCGTGGAGGCACTTGACCCCGACGCGCGTGCCGCCCACGCCTCCGCTCGGCTGGGTCAGGTCGGTGCGCACGGTGGCCTCCCCACGCCGGCGGGCGTAGTCGTCGTGCGCGCGCTCCAGGTCGTGGGGGTCGACCAGTTCTTCGAATCGGTGCACGCCACCGCCACCCTCCATGCGACTCACCGCCTCGTGCAGTTCGCGATCCACGAGCCACAACAGCGTGGGCATGGGCGTCCCGTCGCGCAGGTGTGGCTCGTTTTCGATCACCACTGGACGCCCGTCGAGTCGACGCACCACCACCGCGCAGCGTCCCGCGAGGGGTCGCCCGAGAAGCAATTCGATCGTGGAGATGTCCTCGCTTGACGCGTCTTGAAACGTGCTCAACGCCAGAACTCGAAGGTGCGCACCAGGCGCTGCACGAAGTTCCCCACCGGGTTGGCGTCCCGTTTCGCCTTGGTGGGCGCGCTGGTCACCAGGGTCGAGACCGACGACGGCGACACCAAGGGCTGCAAACCCGGGTCCCCGCTGCTCTGGGTGGGATGGCCCGCGACCGTGCCGGGCAGAACCTGGATGAAGCTCTGGCCCTGTTCAACGAGCTGGTACTGCTGGCGGGCCAGGAGCAACGCCATCGACTTGTTCGAGATCGACTTAGCCTGCAGCGTGAGCGCCTGCTGTTGGTGTTCGATCTGGCTGATCTGGCTCGCCGTCGAGTCGAGCTGCTGCTGCTGCTGCCACAGTGCACTGACGGGGAGCCACATCACGAGCATGCCGAGGGCCGTGATGATGGCCAACGGCAACATCCACGCGCTGTGACTTCGCGGAGCAATGTTATGAGTAACTGACACCAGCCGCCCCCGACAATGACGCTGCACCTAGAAAACGAGCCTGATTCCCGAGATGCTCCTCGAGCCTCAGCAGTTGATTGTACTTCGCAACGCGGTCGGTGCGTGCCGGTGCGCCAGATTTGATCTGCCCGGCGTTGGTGGCCACGGCGAGGTCAGCGATGGTCACGTCCTCGGTCTCGCCTGAACGGTGCGAAATCACCGTGCTGTAATGGTGGGTGGCGGCCAGTCGCATGGTGTCGAGCGTCTCGCTCAGCGTCCCGATCTGGTTCAGTTTGATGAGCACCGAGTTGGCCACGTGCAGATCGATTCCCTTTTGCAACAGTCGCGGATTGGTAACGAAGTTGTCGTCGCCCACCAGTTGTAACTTGGTCCCTAGTGCCGAGGTCAGCGCCACCCAGCCGTCCCAGTCCTCTTCGGCCATGCCGTCTTCGATGGACACAATCGGATAGCGCGACGCCAGGTCGGCCCAGTAGTCCACCAGCTCCGCGCTCGACAGAACCCGGCCCTCGCCCTCGAGGTGGTACGCACCGTCGCGCCACAGCTCGGAAGTGGCGGGGTCCAGGGCGATCGCGACGTCGCGTCCCGGCGTGCGGCCCGTGGATTCAATCGCCTCCACGAGTACCTTCACCGCCGTCTCGTTATCGGGCAGATCGGGCGCGAAGCCGCCCTCGTCGCCCACCGCGGTCGCCAGACCCCGCGCGTTCAGCACCGCCTTGAGGGCGTGATAGGTCTCGGCTCCCCACCGCAGCGCCTCGGCGAAGCTCGACGCGCCGATGGGCATCACCATGAACTCCTGGAAGTCAATTGAGTTCCTCGCGTGCACGCCGCCGTTCACGACGTTGAACATCGGCACCGGTAACACGTGCGCATTGACCCCGCCGATGTACTGAAAGAGGGGCAGCTCGCTCTCCATAGCCGCGGCCTTCGCCGTGGCGAGCGAAACGGCCAGCATGGCGTTGGCGCCCAGGCGACCCTTGTTCTCGGTGCCGTCGAGGTCGATGAGCGCGGCGTCGACCTCACGCTGGTCCGTGGCGTCGTAGCCCTCCAGGGCATCATTGATCTCACCGTTGACGTAGCCGACGGCGTCGCCGACCCCCTTGCCGCCCCAGTCATGGCCGCCATCTCGCAATTCCACGGCCTCGTGGCGTCCCGTCGAGGCCCCCGAGGGCGATACCGCCCGGCCGAAGGCGCCTGACTCCAAGTGCACTTCGGCCTCGACCGTGGGGTTACCCCGCGAATCCAGGATCTGGCGGCCCAGGACAATCTCAATCGCACTCATGCGCATCTCCTCTTGGTCTGCATCTCACGCTAGTCCGGGGCGAAATGGCTCAGCGGCCCGCCTCGCGCGCGCGTATCTCGTCGCGCAGCGACGCGGCGCGCGCGCGCAGGACGCCCTCGAGATCGACGCCAGCGTCGTGGGCCACTTCCACCAGGGCGCTCAACGCGTCACCCCACGTCGCGGCGTCGCCGTCATCAACCTCGCTGCGAGCGAGCGCGTCCAACGCCCCCGCGAGCCTCGAGCGGGCGGTCGACCCGTGCGGCGGTGACACCAGGGCGGACTTGGCAAGTAGTTTCGCGTAGAGGGTCAGGGCGGGCAGCTGCCACGCGATTCCGTCGGTGACACTCTCACGACCCTTCTCGGCCTGCTTGAGTACCTCCCAGCGCGAGGCCACCTCGTCGGCGTCGGCTACCTCGACGTCACCGAAGACGTGCGGGTGGCGTCCGATCAACTTGTCGCGTACGCCGTCGGCGATCGTGGCGAAGTTGAAGAGGTCCTCCTCCTCGCCCAGCTGCGCGTGGAAGATCACCTGAAACAGAAGGTCGCCCAACTCCTCTTCGACGTGACGGCTCGCCTCGTCGAACCCGACGCCGCTCGTCTGGGCGCGAACCATTGCCTCGAGGGCGTCGAGCGCCTCGTAGGCCTCTTCGAGGAGGTGTCGGGTGAGCGACTCGTGCGTCTGGTCGCGGTCCCAAGGACACTCGTGGCGCAACCGGCGCATGAAGTCCACCAGATCGTCCGTCGCCTCACCGGCGGTGCGAAGACCGTCGACCCACAACGACGTGAGGTGGTCGACCCGGTCGAATGAGACCAGCGCGCTCGCGGCCAACTCCTCGATGACCTCGTCGTCGAGCCCCAGGTGGTGCAACACGGTAACCGTTGTCGTCGCGGGCACCCGATCGGCCACCATCGCCAGCACCTCGCTCGAGTAGGTCTGCAACACCAGGAGTGGTCCAGGCCCGCGCAGCGGTTCACTGGACGCCAGCGCGTCGACGACGCGAAGTCCCACCGCCATCGGATCACGGCCGAGCGCCGCGCAGGCGACATCGATCACCGAAACCGCCGGCTCGCAGACGACGCGCACCGACGGGTTGGTGCGCAAGAGCTCGACGGTCCGCTCGGCGACTACCGGCGAACCTGGCACTGCGTAGACGACCTCGGCGTTGGGCGAGGTTGCTGCGAGTTCGCCAAGGTCTCGCGCGATGTCCGCGTAGAGCGCCTCGAAGGACTCCGCTCGCTCGTACCACTCGTCGTAGCTCACCACCCCGGTGAACTCCTCGGCCGCGGGATGGCGCCGGGTGCGCAGGCGCACCACGGGCGACTCGGAGATCAATCGACGGGTCCGCGCAGTAAGCAGTTCAGGGCCCGCGGGTCCCAGGCCCACCACTCGAATCAGGGCGGTCACTTATAGCTGGACGTGCTGGGCCGTGAGAGGACGCCGGGCGAATTCACCTGAGCGCTCGGCGGCGTCGCCATGGCGAAGACCGAGGGGCCGCTGGTAGAGAGTCCCCAGCGTCCGAACGCGGGGTCGACTTCAACCGCCGCACGGTACAAGATGTTCTCTTTGACCGTACTGGCCGAGGTTGCGTTCAGGTGCTGAAGGTCCGCGAGCACCGCGGCTTGGGCCTGGGCGAAGGGGGTCGTAGTGCGCTGGGTCGGCGCCACGTAGAGCGCGTAGGTCGCACCGTTGGCGCTCACGCTCAGCGGCGAGGTGGGAAAGGTGTTCAGCGGCGTCGATCCGACGTCAGCGCGCACATTGGCGTAGGCACCGCTCGTGGGCGGGTAGCAACCGTACGCACCACCCTTGGCGGCCGAGGGATCCGACGAGAAGTTCTTGGCCAGCTCGGACACCGAGGCGCCGCCGGCCTGGGCCTTGGTGAACGCGGCGATCTGCGTGGGCGCGACCAGCGCGATGCTGACACAGATCGTGTCGTAACTCGAGATGTGCTGGGCGTAGTAGGTCTTCATCGAGGCCACGGTGAGCGGAATCGTCGAATTCAGTTTCGACAGGAGATACAGCGACGCCGCCTGGGCCTCCAACTGCGCCTGGCGCATGTCGGCGGGCATGGCCGCCAGTGCCTGGGCGGAGGTGCCCGGGCAGTTCAGCTGACTCTGGCTCGCCGCCGAGGTCATCTCACCCTCCAATGACGAAGTGGCCAGTGTCAGATCCTTCGCGCTCGCCACGTAGCCGAAGTGCTCGTGCACGTACTGGCCGATGGCCAGACCCTCGACGCGCATCGTCGTCCACGCGGCCGCCCCCGAAGCCGACATCGTCGCGCCCCCGGCGCCCTGGCCAAAGTTCGATGCGCTGAGCGCGCTGAGATAGCACTGAAGCGTGGGCGTCGAGGCGATCGCGTTCAACTCCGCTCGAAACGCGGCGCCACCTACGGACGCGCCGCTGACGCTGATGCCCGACGAGGCACTGGTGAGGCCATACACACCGGCCCCGAGCAGGGCCACGACAAAGAGGGCTACGAGTCGACGCACACTCCCATGCTACCGAGTGCCGATCAACGCCCCGAGGGCATCGCCGTGATCTCTTCGAGTAGCGCGGTCAGGTCCCGGGGCGTGGCGGCGTCCTTGCTCAACTCCAGGCGCAGCGACTTGGTCGTCTCGTCGTAGGCCCGCGAGCCGTAGCGCCGACGAACCCGCACCTGCTGGGACACCGAGAGCTCCAACGGCCCGAGCTTCACGACCGGCGCCGAGCGAACGCCGATCTTGGCGGGCATCACCACCACTGACGCGACGCCCAGCTCCAGGCACACCAGTCGCAACTCGGCCAGGTCCAGCAGTCCCTGGGCCGCCGTGGGCAGGGCCCCGTAGCGGTCGAGCCACTCGTCGCGCAGATCCCCCAACTCCCCCATGGTCGCCACCGCGGCGAGATGTCGATAGGCCTCGAGACGCGCGTCGTCCGCCTCGACGTACTCCTTGGGCAGGTGTGCCTCTCCGGGAACGTCGAGGTTGACCGTCACGGGCTCGGGCACGACGAACCCCTTGGCGTCAGCGACCGCCTCAGCGACCAACTGCACGTAGAGGTCGTAGCCCACCGCCGCCACCGGTCCCGACTGATCGTGGCCGAGCAGGTTGCCCGCGCCACGAATCTCCAAATCGCGCATGGCGATCTTGAAACCGCTACCGAGCGCGGTGTTGTCGCCGATCGTGCGCAGTCGCTCGAAGGCTGTCTCCGATAGTACCTGATCAGCGGGATGGAACAAGTACGCGTAGGCCCGCTGCCCGCTGCGTCCCACCCGGCCGCGCAACTGGTGCAGTTGACCCAGACCCAGGCGATCGGCGCGGTCGACGATGAGCGTGTTGACCGAGGGCAGGTCAATCCCTGACTCGACGATGGTGGTGCACACCAGCACGTCGTAGCGGCGCTCCCAGAAGTCGAGCATCACGCGTTCGAGCGTGCCCTCGTCCATCTGGCCGTGCGCCACCGCGATGCGGGCGTCGGGCACGAGTTGGCCCAGGCGCTTGGCAACCTGGTCGATGTCGGCCACTCGGTTGTGGACGAAGAAGACCTGCCCCTCGCGCAACAGTTCGCGGCGCACGGCCTCGATCACCGCGGCCTCGTTGTACTCGCCCACGTGGGTGAGGATGGGACGCCGGTCGGCCGGCGGCGTGGTCACCATCGAGAGATCCCGGATGCCCGCGAAGGCCATCTCCAACGTACGCGGAATGGGGCTCGCGCTGAGGGTCAGCACGTCCACGCCCACCGAGCGTGACTTGATTGCCTCCTTGTGAGTGACGCCGAAGCGCTGCTCTTCGTCAACCACGAGTAAACCCAGGTCCTTGAAGCGCACGTTCTCCGACAAGAGTCGATGCGTGCCGACCACCACGTCGATCGATCCGTCGCCGAGGCCGCGCACGGTCGCCGCGGCCTCGGCGTCGTCCACGAATCGACTCAGCAGCGCTACTCTCACCGGAAAGCCCGCAAACCGATCGGTTAGCGTGGCGAAGTGCTGACTGGCGAGCAGCGTCGTGGGCACCAGGATGGCCGCCTGCTTGTTGTCCTGGACCGCCTTGAACACGGCGCGCAGCGCGATCTCGGTCTTGCCGAAGCCCACGTCCGCGCACACCAAACGGTCCATCGGACGCGACATCTCCATGTCAGCCTTCACGTCCTCAATGGCCTGGGCCTGATCGGGGGTCAAGGTGTAGGGAAAGAGTTCCTCCATCTCTCGCTGCCACGCCGTGTCTGGACTGAAGGCGTGCCCACTCGCGACCGAGCGCTGGCGGTAGAGGTCGACCAGCTCCTGGGCAATCAGAAAGGCGGCGGCGCGCGCCTTGGCGCGGGTCTTTTGCCACTCGGCGCCCCCCATGCGCGAGAGTGCCGGTGCGTCTCCGCCCGAGTACGGGGTCAGGGCATCGATCTGCTCGGTGGGCCAGTAGCTGCGACCGTCCTTGAACTCAAGGATCAGATAGTCACGCACCGTCCCGTTCAACGCTCGCGTGGTCGTGCCGGAGAATCGCGCCACGCCGTGCTGGCGATGTACCACGTAGCTGCCCACCGCCAGGTCGTCGAAGAATCCGTCGACGTTGCGCGCCCGAGTGCGAGCCACCCGGTGCACGGTGCGCCGACCGGTCAAATCACCCTCGCTCCAGACGACCACCTCAGGCTCATCGAGCGCGAAGCCCGACGCCAAGGTGCTCGACAGCACGCTGAGACGCGCTTCGAGCACCTTCGAAGGGTCGGTGGTTACCTCGAGGCCCTCGCCTCGCAGCTGATCGGCAATGCGCTCGAGAGCCTGGGCGTTCGAGCTCAGCACCACGCCGCGACGGGTCGTCGACCACGTCCGCACGTGCGCCGCGATGCGCGCCGGATCCCCCTGGACAACCGGCGGCGACGTCAGACCGAGGGGATTGCTCGCCAGCCCGGCGACGCTCGCCTCGAGTGCGGTGAACGACCGCGTGCCGAACAGCGACGCCCAGTCCACGTGCAACAGGGGAACCGATGACGTGGCACGCCAGGTCGCGGCCACGACGTCGGTGAGCTCACGCTCCTCGTCGAGCAGGTCGGCGAGACGCTGGCGCGCACGTTCGGGCTCGACCACCAGGCACGGCGACGTACCGACCTCGTCAAGCACGGTCTTGCGAGCCGGCACGAACAATCCCATCCAGCCCTCCATGCCGTCAAAGAGTTGGCCGGTGGCAATTCGCTCGACGACCGGAGCGCCCCAGGGGTTCTGTTCGGCGAACTCCTCCGCGCTCGCTCGGGTGAACTCATCGGGCAGCCACTCACGCACCGGCGCCACCACCGCGACCTCGACGTCGGCGTGGGAACGCTGATTGGCGATATCGAAACTCGTCAGTCGCTCCACCTCGTCACCGAAGAAGTCAAGGCGCAACGGTTCGTCACCCTGCGCGGGCCAGACGTCGACGATGCCACCGCGCACGGCGAACTCGCCACGGTGCTCGACCAGACTCTCGCGCAGGTACCCGAATCCCGCGAGATGGGCCACAAACTCGTCACGGTCGAGTTGCGCGCCGCGTTGCACGACGAGCGGTTCGCGCGCGCCCTCGCCCGGCAGAATCTGGGCGAGCGAGCGCACCGAGGCCACGAGCGCCTTCGGACGGTCTCCGGTAGCGAGGCGCCAGCGCAGGAGCGAACGCGTGGCCATCACTGACGCATCGGGGCTCACCCGCTCGAGGGGGTGCGTGTCCCACCCGAGCCACAGGGAGACCTCATCGCCCTCGAGCATCGCCGCGAGTGCGTCGCGCAACTGCTCGGCCTCGGTGGACGTGGCGCACACGACCAACGTGAAGTCGGACTCGAGCACGTACGCGGCAACCGCGAGCGGCGTCGCGTACGAACTTGGGGTGAACGAGCCTGAAGCAACCGCTGAGCGAACGGAGCCCGCGATCAGATCGATGACGCGACGAAGACCCTTCGCGTCAGCCACGGATCGCGTTCACCCGGCGCTGGGCCTCGTCGAAGTCGTAGTCCAGTAGCGCCTCCAGCGCGTCGGCGGCCAGGACGACGTCCTCGCGTAACCGCGCGCGCTGCGCGCCGGTCGGTCGCTGGAGCACGTAATCGGCGCCGTGCTCTTTGGTGGGGGGCTTGCCGATGCCGATCCGCAGACGGGCGAACTCGTTACTGCCCAACACCTTGGCGATGGAGCGAAGGCCGTTGTGCCCCGCCAACCCCCCACCCAACTTCACTTGCAGCCGACCCGGCTCTAGATCGAGCTCGTCGTGAGCGACCACGAGGTGGCTGAGATCCTCCAGCGAAGTGCGCCGCAGCAATGGCGCCACGGCGGCACCGGATTCATTCATGAAGGTGGTGGGCACCGCAAGGGTGACTGGCCCGCGCGGGGTTGCCACAGTCGCGCTCAGCGCCCGCTGGCGCCGCTCGAGGCGAAGCGACACTCCGCGACGCTGCGCCACCAGACGCACGGCGTCGCCTCCAACGTTGTGACGCGATCCCTCATACTGCTCACCGGGGTTGGCCAGACCGACGATGACCAGCGTGCTCGCGCTACCCCGGCGCGATGGCTCAGACGAGCGCCGAAGCGCCACGGCGGACTATTCGCCGGATTCTTCGACACCGCCGGCCGTCTTGGCGGTGCGCCCGGCGCGGGTGGTCACCACTGACAGAGCGGCGTCCGCGGAGGCGACGACGCCCTTGGGCAGCACCACGTCGCCCACGCGAATCGCGTCGCCGGGGGTGAGCGCGGAGATGTCCACGTCGATGTGGGTGGGGATCTGGTCGGGTCGCGCGCTCACCTCGAGGGCGAACAGCTGCTGGTCAACCTCCCAGTCGGCGTGGCGCACCTCAACCGCGTCGCCCACGACGTGCAGCGGCACTTCCGCGGTGACCGGCTTGTTGGGGTCGACAATGTGGAAATCGATGTGCGCCACGGTGCCACGCACTGGATGACGCTGGATCTCGCGCGCCATCACCATGAACTTGCGTCCGTCGGCGTCGAGCGTGATCAGCGAGTTGAGACCCTGCTCGCCCGACACGGCGGTGCGAAACGACTTGGCATCGACCGCGATCGCGAGGGGCTCAACGCCCGCGCCGTAGACCACCGCCGGGATCGATCCGGCGAGGCGGAGTCGGCGCGAATTGCGCGAACCCTGGGGACGACTGGTCGATGCGCTTAACGTGGCCTGCGACATGGAAACTCCTCTAACGAATGGCTGGCGCGCCGAAGCGGGCCGCACACAGGTCCAAAAGTCTAGTCCGCGCGCCGCGGCATCATCGACGCCCTAGAGGAGGTTCTCGCCGCCGAAGATGTCCGAAACCGACGCGTCCTCGAAGATTGCCGAAATCGCATTGGCGACGATGGTCGCCACCGAGAGGATTTCCAGGTTCTCGAAGCGCTTTTCACTGGGCAGCGGCAGCGTGTCGGTCACCACCACCCGGCTGATCGGGGCGTTGAAGAGTCGTTCGACGGCTGGCGGCGAAAACACCGCGTGGGTCGCCATGACCCAGATCTCCTCGGCGCCGTGCTCTTTCAGTAGGTCGCACGCCGCCACAATGGTGCCCGCGGTGTCGATCAGGTCGTCGATCAGCACGCAGTGCCGGCCGCGCACGTCACCCACGATGTGGCGCGCCTCGGCCACGTTGGCAATTCCGCGCGGGCGCGTCTTGTGCACCAGTGCCAGGTCGCACCCCAAATGCTGAGCGTACCGCTCGGCGACCTTGACGCGTCCCGCGTCGGGGGCCACGACGACCAACCCGTGCGGATCGGCGTGCTCCTTGAGGTAGTCCTCGAGCACCGGCGCCGCCACCAGGTGGTCAACCGGAATGTCGAAGAATCCCTGAATCTGGCCCGAGTGAAAGTCGACCGACAGCACCCGATTGGCGCCCGCTGTCTGGAGCATGTCGGCGATCAACTTGGCGGTGATGGGTTCGCGCCCGGCGGACTTGCGATCCTGGCGGGCGTAGCCGTAGTTGGGGATCACCGCCGTGATGCTCTTGGCCGAAGCGCGCTTGGCGGCGTCGATCATGATGAGTTGTTCCATCACCGCGTCGTTCACCGGCGAGGAGTGGGTCTGGATGATGAACACGTGGGCGCCGCGAATCGACTCGTCGAATCGACAGTGAATCTCGCCGTTGGCGAACTCGCGGACGTTCGCTTCGGTCAACTGGACCCCCAACTTGCCGGCGATGTCCAGGGCCAGGTCGGGGTGACAGCGCCCCGTCGCAATGACGAGGCGGCGCTTAGCGAGTGACTCCACGGCGCCAGCGTACTGGTTGTCCAGGCACCACTAGGGCGTGGGGCGCCCGTCGCGCCCGACCACGGCGCCCGCGGGCACCTCGGAACCCGCCGCCAGCACGGTGTGCGATGTCACGCGGGCATCGGCTCCGATGCGCACGTTCACGGCCTCCACGGTGCCCAGGCGGGCGTTCTCGCCGACGCTCACGTCGCGCAGGTACGCGTTCGGGCCGATCCGGGCACCGTGGCCAACCACACAGTGACCCTTCAAGACCGTGCCCGGCAGGAGCGACACCTCCGCCGCGAGCTCGACCTCGGCGTCCACGTACGTGGTCGCCGGATCCCACATGGTGACCCCTCGCTGCATCCAGCGCTCATTGATGCGGCGCCGGACCTCGGTCTCGACGTCGGCCAGCTGGGACCGGTCGTTCACCCCCGACGCCTCCAGGGGGTCATCGAGCACGACGGCGTTGATGAGGTGTCCGGCGTCGTGCAGCACCGCCACGAGATCGGTGAGGTAGTACTCGTGCTGGGCGTTTTGGCGACCCACCCGGCGCAGTGCCGGTCCGAGCACGTTAGCCCGCACCACCATGATCGACGTGTTGATCTCGGTGATCAACAACTCGTCCGCGCTCGCGTCGCGCTGCTCGACGATCCCCACGGGCGCGCCGTCCCTGCCTCGAAGTATCCGTCCGTAGCCCGAGGGATCATCCACCTCGGCGGTGAGCACGCTCAACGCGGCCTGGCTCTTTCGATGATGCGCCAACAGCTCGTTCACGGTCGAACGGCGTAGCAGCGGCGTGTCGCCTGGCACGATCAGCACGTCCCCGTCGCTGGCCCCGAGCTCGTCGTTCACCGTGGGCAGCGCCACCGCCACGGCGTGACCCGTGCCGAGTTGCTCGCTCTGTTCGACGAAGGTCAGGTGGCGGGCGTGCGCACGAGCGCTCAACTCCTTCTCGACCCAGGTGGCCCCATGGCCCACGACCACGACGGTGGCGCGCACGTCCGCCACGGCGTCGAGCACGTAGAGGGTCATGGGCCGCCCGCAGATCTGGTGCAACGGCTTGGGACGGGCCGATCGCATCCGCGTTCCCTCCCCGGCGGCGAGTATCACTGCACAGGTCGCTCGACTCACCCCCCCATCTCTAGCAGCCATCTCCTACGATGCCAAGCGTGGATGCATTCTCCTACGATGAATTCGCTTACTTTCACGAGAACCTCGCCGAGTGGGACCTTGATGTCCCCGTGCCCACCGTGCGGCGCTTCTTCGTCGCCGTCGACGGGCTGCGCCAGCTGAGCGGACTGCGCTGGGGCGACGATGACCCCCAACTCGTACTGGTGCACGGGGGCGCCCAGAACGCGCACACCTTCGACACGGTGGCGATCGCCCTGCAGCGACCGCTGCTGGCGTTGGACCTTCCCAGCCACGGCCACTCCGACGCGGGGCCCCACGGCGCCTCCGCGGTGGCCAGTCACGCCCTCGACCTCGAGCGGGCCCTCGAGCAACTGCTCACCGGCCCCGTACCCCTGGTGGGCATGTCACTGGGCGGCCTCACCTCGCTGATCGTCGCCCACGAGCGGCCCGACCTCGTGAGCAGTCTCACCCTCATCGACATCACACCCGGCGTCACGGCCGCCAAGGCCCGCCACATCACCGACTTCGTGAACGGTCCTCGTACCTTCGAGGACTTCGATGCCCTGCTGGCGCGCACCATCGAGCACAACCCGACCCGCTCGGAGTCTTCGCTACGACGGGGCATCCTGCACAATGCCGTGCGCCGTCACGACGGGACCTGGGTCTGGCGTCACCAACAACACCCGGCGCCCGCACTCGAAGCACCCACGGCACTGGACCTGTGGCCCGTGCTGGAGCAGCTGCGAGTGCCTCTCACGCTGGTGCGGGCCATGGCGCCGAGTTCGGTGGTGGACGACGACGACGAACGTCGCGTGCGAGCGCTCGTGCCTTCAGCCCGCATCGAGCACGTGGAGGGTGCGGGCCACTCGGTCCAGGGCGACCAACCGCTCAGGCTCGCCGCGATCCTGTCCGAGCTCTAGCAGTTCTTCCCGGCAAGGTCCTCGGGCCCGGTGACGCCCGCCCACGGGGTCTGTGCGACTGGCCAAGGCGAATCACGGCCGACAGATCGGGCATCGACTCGCGGGTCCTTGACCGCTCGCACGCGGCACAGACCGAGTCCGCACCGCCGCTGCGCGGCGGTGCGGACTCGTGGAACTGTGGCTCAAGGTCGCAACTCAGGAGCTGACGACGGCAATCCCGATGGGCTGACTCGTGCCCGTGACGATGGCCGACGAACCGGTGCCGTCCAGATTGGCCCGGTTAATCGTGCCGCCATTGGAATTGGCCCAGTAGATGTAGTTCGCGTTCACCGCCAGGCCGTCGGGGTGCCACTGGCCGGTGGCCAAGACCGAGACCTGTGAGGGATCACTCAACAATGCCTTGTTCACCGTGCCGGTGGCGGTGTTGATCTGGCCTTCGTTCACCCAGTAGACGAAGGAACCATCAACGGCGATCGCGAACGGGTTGTCCTGCGTATCTACCAGGGTTTGCACGTTGTCACCGTTGAGATCCGACTCCCTGATCGTGCCCCCGGGGGAGTTCCAGGTGGTCCAGTAGATGTGCTGGGCGTCCACGGCCACCGATGACGGTGAGTTCTCGTCCGAGACCATCGTCGTCACTCCACTGCCGTCGAGGTTCGCCCGATTGATCGTGCCGCCGTTGACACCGGTGAGATTGGTCCAGTAGATGTGCTGGGCGTCCACGGCCAGCCCGTACGGGTGGTTCTGATCTGAAATGAGAGCTGTCACGTCGCCGCCACTCAGGTTCGACCGGTTGATCGTGCCGGCGCTGCTGTCGGTCCAGTAGACGTACGCGGCGCTCACCGCCGCCGCGATGGGACCCTCGATCCCCGACACGAGAACACTCACGCCGGTACCGTCAGTGTTGGCCGCCATGATTGTGCCACTGGAGAAACTGGCCCAGTAGAGACCGCCGCCGGGGACGAACGCCTCGCCCATCGCCTCGTTCGAGAGGCCCGACGCGGCTGTGTCGGCGTTGAGCGCCCGCACGACGTAGTAGGTGTCCTCCAGGGGCGCCGGTGTGACCTGGTAGCTGGTGCCCGGTGCGGTCCCGATGTCGTCGTAGGGCCCTCCCGAGGTCGTCGAACTCGCGACGACGTAATGGTCGACCGGACCGGTCGAGGCCGTCCAGGTCAGGGACACGTAGATTCCGCCGTTCTCGTTGTACGCCAAGTTCGCCGCGAGATTGGTGGGCGCGCTCGGCACGGACATCTCGTGAATCGTGAAGGTCGCGGAGCCCTGTGCGCCGATGGTCCAGCCTCGGCTCGGGTTGCCCAGCGTCACCTCCAACGTCTCGTCTGGCTCGCCGGTGACGTGATCGACGAGGATGGGAACGCAGACCTCAGCCACGCTCTGTCGCTTGGGGAACGAGATAGTCGTGTCCACCGCGCTGTAGTCCACGCCGCTCGTGGCGGTACCACCGCCGGTCGCGAAGGTGGCAGTCGGGGCCTTCCCCTTGATCACCGATCGCTCGACCGAGGCGCAGGCGACACCCTGTCCCTCGGTCACCTGGTACGTGGCGCTGGTGAAGTTCAGTGTCTTGTCGGGTTTGGGCGGGGCTGCGGCGCCCGCGGTGGTGACAGTCGCTCCCATCACGAGGGCCGAGACCGCTCCCGCGACGACCAGACGCGACAGCCATGTCGCGCCGCGCGCCCTTGTACGTTGATCATCGAACACGATGCCTCCTTTGTTTGGTGGCATTGGGTCTCACGAATTGACATCGCTGCGCCTTGCTCAGCAACAGAACCACGCCACTTCAAGCACCGTAGAAAAGGCGCGAGGTGCGCAACAGGGTCGAAGTGCCCCGAAGCACATTCCGATGCCGGTTCAAGAGGGGTGTGTGAACGCGAGGGGCAGTCAGCGCTCGGCCCTCGAGACGCAGAGGTCTCGAGCACCCCGACGCGCGCGACGCATCACGGCGAACCCTTCACGACCGGATTGGGGGGAGGCGAGCGAAGCGGGACAACTCCCCGTTGGAGGTGCTGATCGGGGACGACGCGTCACGAGGTGGCTGGCGGGGGAGGGCTCGAACCTCCAACCTTCGGATCCAAAGTCCGCTGTTCTGCCAGTTGAACTACCCGCCACTACCGGTACCCTGACAATCTTCGTAGATTCTTAGAGAATCGATGAAGACAGTTAATACCAACCAGCAACACTAGAGCCTGACCCACCCTTCGAAGGAAGCCCCGTGACGAGCACCACGAGTACCACGTCCTACATCGCCATCGTGGACGACGACGGCGCCATCCGTACGGCGCTGGGGCGCGCGCTGCGCATGGAGAACTACGAGGTGGACCTCTTCGAGGATGGCCTCAGCGCCCTCAAGTCGGTGCAGCTTCGCGCACCTGACGCCATCGTGCTCGACCTTCAACTGCCCGACATCGACGGGCTCGAGGTCTGTCGGCGCATTCGCCGCGCCGGCGACACGACCCCGATACTCATGCTGACCGCCCGTGACGCGGTGAACGACCGCGTCGAGGGCCTCGACGTCGGGGCGGACGACTATCTGGTCAAGCCCTTCGACCTGGCCGAGTTGTTGGCGCGACTACGCGCGCTGCTGCGGCGCCACAACGTCAGCGATGGCGATGAGACCGTCCTTCGCTTCGAGGATCTGAGTCTCAACCCCGGCACGCGCGAAGTGCTGCGCGCGGGACGAGAGATAGCACTCACCAAGATCGAGTTCGACCTGCTCGAACTCTTCCTCCAACACCCGCGCCAGGTGCTCACCCGTGACCAGATCCTCGACCTCGTGTGGGGCTACAACTTCGACTCGGGCACCAACTCACTGGCCGTGTACATCGGCTACCTGCGACGCAAACTGGAAGAAGGCGGCGAGGTGCGCCTGATTCAGACCGTGCGCGGCGTAGGGTACGCGCTGCGCACGTCGTGACCTTTCGCTCACGCGTCATTGCCGCCACGGTCGGCGTCGCCGCCGTCGGTGTCATCCTGGCGTGCCTCGCGTCATTCATCACCACGCGCAACGCCGTGCTGCGCTCGGTGGACGAGTCGCTGATCCAGGCCTCACACTCACCCGCCCTGCACCAGCTCGGCGATGACTCGCGAGTTACTGGCGCCTACTACGAGTTGGTACTGGCCAGCGGCCAGACCTCGCCGAAGTCGAACGTGCCCATCGATCAGACCATCATGAAGGTCGCCAAGGGCAAGGAAGCCCAGGTGCTGCGCACCGTGGAGTTTGGCGGCCAGTCCTACCGAGAACTCATCATCGGCCTGCCGGCGAACTCGATCGTCAGTTGCTCGACCGGCCTCTGCCAGATCCCCACCACCTCCGCCCAGCTCTTCGTCGTGAACATCACGGGACAGGAGAACGAACTGCACCACCTCGTGCGCACCCTCCTCCTCCTGGTCGCCGGCGGGCTTCTCCTCGCGCTCGTGCTGGGTCTGGTCATCGCGCGCACCGCCCTGCGACCCCTGGAGGAGGTCACCAACGAGATCGAAGGGGTGGCCGAGACCAACGACATGACCTACCGGATCGATGAAGGCGGCCCCGACGAGCTCGGACGCTTGCGCCGGGTGTTCAACCGCCTGTTGAGCTCGGTCCAGAGCAGCCAGTCGCTGCAGCGACAGCTTGTCCTTGACGCGAGCCACGAGTTGCGCACGCCGCTCACCTCGCTGCGCACCAACGCCCAGGTGCTGTCGCGAGCCAACGAGCTCAGCCCCGAGGACCTGCGCCAACTCACCAACGACATGGTGACCCAGGTCGACGAACTCGCCGCGCTCGTCACCGACCTGGGCGAACTCGCCCGCGGCGAGCGCAGCGAGGGCGAGCCCGAGCTGCTGCGCCTCGACGAGTGCGTCGACGAGTGCGTCGACATCGCGCGCACCCACGCGCGCATCAAGGACATCACGATCGACGTCGACGTCAAACCCTCATCCATCATCGCGCGCCGAGACCGATTGAGCCGCGCGGTCACCAATCTGTTGACCAACGCGATCAAGTTCACCCCCTCGGGTGGGCGGATCCTCGTCGTGTCAGACCTCGGGCGGGTAGTGGTGAGCGACAGCGGTCCGGGCATCGACGAGGCCGACCGACCCTACGTCTTCGACCGGTTCTGGCGTTCGGCGTCGGCGCGCGCGCTGCCCGGCTCGGGCCTCGGTCTGTCAATCGTCGCCCAGGTGGTCGCTGAGCTGCAGGGCACGGTGCAGGTCGACCAGGACCCCGAACTCGGCGGAGCGCGCTTCACCATCACGCTGCCCACCAGTTGACAGAGGGTGAACTTCCCCGTCGCCAGCGTGCCTATTTTGTTGAACTTCTTATGTTGCGAATGACCGCGCTTTAACTAGCGGTGCCAGACTTTTCGCAAAGGAAACTATGACCCCCCACCCCCGCACCCCCCAACAGCGCGACCGACGCTTTGCGCGAGTCCGACGACTGACCCAGACGATCCTCATCGGGTCGGGGCTCGCGTCGGGCCTGTTCATCGGCTACGCCAAGGCCACCGCCAAGCCCCTCACGACGGTGCCCGCCCCAGTCAGCGCGCTGACCACGCCCCCCTCGTCCTCGTCAAACACGGCCAGCCCGACGGGTACGGGGTCGAATAGCGTGTCGACGCCCAGCGCATCGTCGACCCACACCGCACCCGCCCCCGCGCCGGTCACCACTACGACGGTCTGCTATTCGACGCCGTCGGGCACGACGGTCTGCAACTAGCCACGCCATGAAATTTAAGATCTGGGGCCTCACTGGCACCCTGGCCACCGAGCACGAAGAGCAGATGGCCTTCGCCGAACAACGCCTCTGGCACTGGATCGACTCCTTCGACGCGGCATGCAATCGATTCAGGTCCGACTCTGAGATCTCACGGCTCAACGCGCAGAGCGGACAGTCCCTCGCCATCAGCCCCACACTGGAGTTGGCGATCGACGCGGCCCTGCGCGCGGGCGAGGCCACCGGGGGGCTGTGCGACCCGACCGTGCTCCCGGCGCTGATCGCGCTGGGCTACGATCGCGACTACGACGAGTTGCTCCTGCGCGACGACCTCAAGGCCGGGGCGCCGATTCCCGCTCCGGGTCTGGGCGCGATCCACTTGGATCGAGAGCGGCACGTGATCACCCTCGACCCAGGGTGCCAACTCGACCTCGGAGCGAGCGCCAAAGCACTGATCGTCGACCTCGTCGCCCACGACGTCGCCCCTCACGGTGGTGTCGTGGTTGAACTTGGCGGTGACGTGGCCGCGCTCGGCAACGGGCCCGACGGACCTTGGGTGATCGGTATCGCCGATCGCCTCGATCTTCGCGGCGACGAGCCCCGCGTGAGCATCGCGAGTGGCGCGATCGCCACCTCCTCGCTCACCACCCGAACCTGGCGGGTCGGTTCGGAGGTGGCCAACCACATCATCGATCCGCGTACCGGCACCTTTGCCCGCAGCGTCTACGCCACGTCCAGCGTCTCGGCGAGCAGCTGTGTCATCGCGAACGCGTTCGCCACTGCTGCGCTGCTCTGGGGAGAGGACGCGGGCTTTCACATCGCCCAGGCCGGCTGGTCCGCCCGACTGGTGCGAAACGACGGCACCGTGGACTTCATCGGGGGATGGCCCGAGGACGATCGGAGTCGCGAGTGCTTGCCCTGACCTCGCCCTACTTCTGGTACACGACCCGTGCCACGGGCCTGGTCGCCATGGTCCTGTTCACCGCGGTGGTCACCCTCGGCAGCCTGGTCGCCAACCGCGTGGGGGGCACCTCGATCGGACGCTTCGAACTCAATGAGTTGCACCGATCAGTGTCGATGGTGGCCGTGGTGTTTCTCGTCCTGCACATCTTGACCACGGTCATGGACAGCTTCGTCTCGACCGGCATCGTGTCGGCGTTCATCCCCATGACCTCGTCCTACAAGCGCCTGCCGGTCGCCCTCGGCGCGGTCGCCTTCGACCTGATACTCGCGGTGTGGATCTCGAGCCTCTTGAAGGCCCGCATCGCCAACCAGACGTGGCGGTTCATTCACTGGTTCAGCTGGTTGGGCTTCGCCACGTCCATCGTGCACGCGCTGCTCACGGGCACCGACAGCCGCAGCGGCGTCGGCCTGCTCTTGGTGCTCGCTTGCTCACTCACGGCCCTCGCGGCGGGCCTGTGGCGGGTCCTGGGTCGTCCCGCGCGCGCCGCTGGTCGCACCGCCCTCTCCCCGCTCGCCGCGGCGCCCGCATCGACTCGACCCGCACCGCGAGGACGCCCCTTCGACCAGGGTTCGGGTCGCGCACCAAGCGCCGAGCGCGGGCGAGCACTACCCCAGCCACCGACGCGCACCTCACGATCATCCGAACGACCCACCCCGCCCGCCACCGAGCGACCCAACCAGCCACCCGGTGCCTTTCCCCGAGTCCCCCAGTCCGATGCTCGACGTCGGGGCCGACGATGATCGCCCCCGACGCGCTGCCGCGCCTGCTGGCGAATCCCACGGGTCGACCCCTCACGCTCGCCCAGCACGAAGAGACCTTTCCCGCCACCCAGCGCGGCATGCGGCTCCTCGAAGAGCTCGAGGCATCAGGACTCACCGGACGCGGCGGAGCGGGCTTTCCCACGGCGCGCAAGGTGCGCCTGTTGCGTGAGCAGCGCAGTCACAACAAGTTCGTCGTGGTCAACGCCATGGAGGGCGAACCCGCGTCGCACAAGGACCAGTCGCTGCTCAGCGCGAATCCCCACCTGGTCCTCGACGGCGCGGAGTACCTGGCCACGCTCATCGGCGCCAAGAACATCGCGGTGAGCGTCGCGCGCGACAACCCCACGGTAGTCAACCACCTCAAGCACGCCATCCACGAGCGTGAGCGGCGCGGCACAAGGGGTCCGAAGTTCGAACTGCACACCCCTCCGTGGCGTTACGTGGCCGGTGAGGAGTCCGCGCTCGTGCATTGGCTGGATGACAACGAGTCGCTCCCCCAGTACCGACCGCACCGGCCCACGATCTTGCGCATCGGTCACGCACCCGTGCTGGTCGACAACGCCGAGACCTGCGCCAACGTCGCCCTGATCGGGCGCTACGGGTCGCAGTGGTACCGCACGCTCGGCACCGCGCAGAATCCGGGAACCACCCTCGTCTCGGTCAGCGGTGCCGTGGCGCGCCCGGTCGTGCTCGAAGTGGCCCTGGGCACCCCGATACGCACGATCTTGGCCGCGGCGGGGGCCGACACCGACCCCCAGGCGGTGGTGATCGGCGGCTACGGCGCGGGCTGGCTCGAGGGCTCGCTCCTGGACACGCCCTTCTCGAACGAGGCTCTCGCCCCGCTGGGCGCCACCGTGGGCGCGGGGATCATCGTGGTACTGCCACGTGCCGGGTGCGGGCTGGTCGAGACCCACCGGGTGGTGCGCTGGATGGCCAACGAGAGTGCTCGCCAGTGCGGCCCGTGCGCCTTCGGGCTGCCGGCGCTCGCCGACGACCTCGCGCACCTGCTCCAGCCATCGCGCGACGCCATCGCCGCTCACCAGCGCCTCGTCGAGCGCTGCGCCGTGATCGAAGGTCGCGGCGCATGCCGGCACCCCGACGGGGTCGTGCGCTTCGTGCGATCGGCGCTCAAGGTCTTCGCCTCCGACGTCGCCGAGCACGTTCGTGGTGCCCCATGTGCGCCCAGCCGCAGCGCGCGCCACTTCGCGACGGTGCCCCAGCTCGAGCACGAAGAGGAACTGATATGGGAATGAGACGCCGCAGCGGCGGCTTCGTCTTGAGCGTCAATCCCATTCTCTGTGACGGTTACGGACACTGCGGCGAGCTCGCGCCGGACCTGGTGCACATGGACGAGTGGGGCTACCCGATCATCACCCGCACCCCAGTCGCGCTGTCCAATCTGAGCGCTCTGGAGTCCGCGCGCTACGCGGTGCGCGGCTGTCCGCGCCAAGCCCTGCGCATCGAGCGGGTCAGCGAAGAGAGTTAGCGTCGATGAGCTCCATCCGGTTGCCCACCGGATCGTCCACGTAGCAGCGGCGTGTTCCCTCGAGGTGCTCGTCGGGCCGCGTAGCCACGCCCGCGCCTTCGAGCCGCACCATCAGATCGTCGTAGTCGCCCACACGAAGTGCCACGTGGGCCTTGCGCGCCGGACGGAACTGCGGATCCACTCCCAGGTGCAGCGTGACCGGCCCTCGTTGATACCAGCGTCCGCCTCGCCGGGCCAGCACTGGTGGTTTCGTCACGATCTCAAAGCCCAACAGGGTGACATAGAAGGCGTCACAGGCCGCCTCGCTACCCTCGCCGATCGCGACTTGGACGTGGTCTAACTCAAGTGTCATGGTGCGACGGGGCCTTTCCGATGAGTGCTACTCAAAACCTAGTAGTGTCGTACGAGCCATGGGATCACTAATTAAGAAGCGCCGTAAGCGCATGCGCAAGAAGAAGCACAAGAAGATGTTGAAGCGAACTCGCTTTCAGCGTCGCGCCGCCGGCAAATAGTTCTCGCGGACGCCTACGCGGGCGTCGTGGTGGTCTGGACAAGCCGTAGACGACCCTCGGGTCCCTCGACGTCCCAGTGCTCAACGTCACCTCGAAGGTGACCGGTCACGAACATCGACGAACCCGACCCGGCGAGTCGCACCTCATCGGCCAGGTGCTCACGCGCCCACGCCAGGGTCCGCGCCAGCCTCGGTTCGACCAGTCCGGCGGCGACCTCGAGGTGATTGTTCCCGCTCGGCGTCCAGCCGGTGGACACCAACTCATCGAAGGCCCGGTAGCACTGCGCCGTATCGACGCGAAAGTCGGCCAGCACGAGGGTCACTTCGCGCGCCTCGAAGTTCAGCGGCGTGAGCCGCTCGCCCACCCCCTCGACCAGGGCTCGTCCCCCGAGTTGACAGAAGGGCACGTCGCTACCCAGGCTCAGGGCTTGCTCGTTGGTGACCCCGCCCGCCCAGCGCAATATGGCCGCAGCGTCGGCACTTCCCCCGCCCAGTCCGGCGCCGCTCGGTATGTGCTTTTCGAGGGTGACACCCGCTCGTCGACCCACCAGACGCAGCGCGCGCACGACCAGGTTCGACCCGTCAGTGGGCACGGCGGCATCCTGGGTGACGACGCGCAGATAGTCCGCCGACTCGTTCACGATGAGCCGATCGGTGAAGTCGACGGTGACCATCTCGCTGCGCAGTTCGTGGTACCCGTCATCGCGCCGACCAGTGATCTCGAGCGACCAGGTCAACTTGGCGTGAGCGTGCAGTATCGTCATCGCGCGCCCGCCAGACGGGCGAACTCCTCAAGGGTCAACTCCTCGGGTCGGCGCGTTGGGTCGATCCCGGCGCGCTCGAAGACGCCCTCGCTGGCCCAATCGGCCAAGGAACGCCGCAGCATCTTGCGCCGCTGGCCGAAGGCGGTGCGGATCACCGAGAACAGCGCGGTCTCGCTCACCACGGCGGGATCGACCCGAACCTGGTCGAGTCGCACGATCTCGACGAGGGCCGACTCCACGTTGGGCCGCGGCAGGAAGACCGAGGGACCGACTCGACCCACGACACGGGCGTCGGCGAAGTACTGCACCCGCAACGACGCCGCTCCGTACGCCTCGTCCCCGGCGTGGGCCGCGAAGCGCTCGCCCACCTCACGTTGGACCATCACCAGCATTCGGGTGATGAGCGGCTGGGATTCGAGCAGGTGCAGGACCAGGGGTGTGGCCACGTTGTAGGGGAGATTCGCGACGACCGTGGCGGTGCGGCCGCCCAGGAGTTCGCCGTAGTCAAGGCGCAGCGCGTCACCGTGGTGCACCCGCACACCGTGGGGTTCGACCACTGAGCGCAGAGCGGCCAGGAGATACCTGTCCACCTCGATCGCGATGACCTCCGCGCCGGTCTCGACCAGCGCCAGGGTCAGCGAGCCCAGCCCCGCCCCGATCTCGAGCACCAGGTCGCCCGGTCCCACCGCGGCCAGTCGCGCGATGCGACGCACCGTATTGGGGTCCACCACGAAGTTCTGGCCCAGCGCGCGCGACGGCTTCAGCCCGTACTCGTTCAAGAGCGCGGCAATCTCGGTACGCGTGTGGGTCACCAGGAGACTTTGACACGTACGACACCGCGCCACAAAGGCGCGAGCAGACTGAACTGAGTCTCAGAGAGATCAACCACACGACCCGAGCTCACCGCCTGGCGGTCGGTCACCACACAGTGAATGGTGCGACCCGAGGCGAGGTCGCGCACCGTGACCCGCGTGCCCATGGGAAGGTACGACGTCGCGCAGCGGCCCGGGATGTAGGAGTACCAGGTTGCCACGCCCACGCGGTAGCGGTGGGGGCGACGGCGAATCACCTTCTGCGTGGTCGTGGTCGTGGTCGTGGGTGGGGACGTCGTGGTGGGGGACGTCGTGGTCACGTCGGTGCTCGATCCGGGCAGCGAGGAGGTCGTCGAACTGGAGGTGGGGGCGGTGCTCGTCGTGGGCGGGGACGTCGTGGTGGGACGCGGGGTCCTCGCGCGCGTGGTCGTGAGCGTGACCACGCCGTGACGAGTGATCTTCGTGCCGGCACGGGGGCTCTGGCCCACGACCCGGACCCAGGTGCCGTTGGCGCTACCGGGACCGGTGGCACGCAGCGTGAGGCCATCTTTCTTGAAAACCCTGATGACCTGGGCCTTGGTCAAGTGGACCACGTTGGGCACCCGCACCTCGGCGCGCGTCGTGGCCCGGGCGCGGGCGCTCGAGGTGGTCAGGGTCACCGTCGAACGTGCGGCCACCGCAGTGCCGGCGCGGGGCTTTTGGCCCACGACCCGGACCCAGGTGCCGTTGGCGCTACCGGGACCGGTGGTCTGGTAGTAGAGGTCGGCCTTGGCCATGGCCGCGTTGACCTGTGCCTTGGTCATGCCGATCACATTGGGCACGTGTGCACCGGCCGGAGTCACGCTCGAGCGGTGCGCGCGAGTCGTGGAGGTGGTCAGGGTCACCGTCGAACGTGCGGCCACCGCAGTGCCGGCGCGGGGCTTTTGGCCCACGACCCGGACCCAGGTGCCGTTGGCGCTACCGGGACCGGTGGTCTGGTAGTAGAGGTCGGCCTTGGCCATGGCCGCGTTGACCTGTGTCTTGGTCATGCCGATCACATTGGGCACGTGACCAGGTTGTATCGGTACCTGTAGAGACGTCAGCACTGTCACGGTGGAATGCCAGGGCACCACGGTGCCGGCCCGGGGCCGCACACCGAGTGCACTCACCCAGCGACCATTCGAACTGCCCGGACCGGTGGTGTGAAAGTAGAGACCCGCGCGAGACATGGCCGCGTAGACCGCGGACTTGGTCATGTGGGTCACGTCGGGCACGCGTACCGGGGCGTGTGAGGACGCGGCCCCCGCCGCGGGGGGCGCGACAAGAACCAGTGGAGCCGCTAGCAGGCTGACCACGGTCAACAGCGACGCCGAGCGCACGCGCGCGCGCCGAATCGATGCCCTCAGATCTCCACCCTCCGCCAGGATCGCGGGGCGTTGGCAAACACCCCGCCTTAACGCTAGGCAAGGGGGCCGACCGAGGCAATTCCAATCGGGTAAGAGCTAGAATATCCTGATTACATCGTCTTTATGACAGAGGGAACCTGAAGAGTCGGGCCGTGTTGGCCGCCGTGGCGATGCGAATCGTCTCCACGTCCACTCCGCGCAGTTCGGCTACGAACTCGCCCACCACCGCCACCAGTGCCGGTTCGTTGGGCCGTCCACGGTGCGGCACGGGGGCGAGAAACGGACTGTCCGTCTCGACGTGGAGGCGTTCGAGCGGTACCTCGCGCACCGCGTCGCGCACCAAGTCGGCATTCTTGAAGGTGACCACTCCCGAGACCGAGATGTCACAGCCCAGCTCGAGGCATCCGTTCGCCTCCGCGGGGGTGCCCGTGAAGCAATGAATCACCGTGCGTGTCGGCACCCCCTCGCTGCGCAGTATCGACCACAGGTCGTCGAAGGCGTCGCGGGCGTGAATCACCAGGGCCAGGTCCAGTTCGTGCGCGAGGGCGATCTGGGCGGCGAAGGCCTCGCGTTGGGCGGCGCGCGGCGCGTGCTCGTAGAAGTAATCGAGCCCGGTCTCGCCGATGCCCACGAGTCGGGCGTGCTGGGAGCGTGCCAGGTCGCGAATGGGAGCGAGATCGCTCAGCGCGTCGTGCGGGTGCAGCCCCACCGTGGCGAAGATCTCCACCTGGGCACTCAGTTGGGTGATGGCCAGGGCCTCGTTCGAGGTGACGGCGTCAGTACCCACGACGACCACCCGGTTGACGCCCGCTTCGTAGGCCCGCGCGAGGGCGACCAGGGTCGTCGCGGACGCGTCCTTATCCGAAAGGAAGCGGTCCTGAAGGTGGCAGTGGGCGTCGGTCCAGTAACTCACCGCTCACTCTTGATCCTAGGAAACAGGGGATCGCCCTTGTGTACCGTGCGCCCGCCCGGGTAGCGCCCCCACACGGCGCTCGTCGCGAAGTCTTCGTCCGCCGGCGAGCCCTCCAGCCCGATGCGCCGCCAGATCTCACGGGCCACGCTCGGCATCGCCGGACTCACCATGATCGCCACCAGGCGGATGGCCTCGAGGGCATCGCCGAGCACTGCGTTCAGCTGCGGGCCGGGCTGCATCTTCCACGGTGCGTGCAACTCGAGATAGGCGTTGGTGGCGCCGATGAGCCGCCAGGTCGCTTCGAGGGCGCTCTGGGGAGCGAAGCGGTCCCAGGCGGCCGCGGCGTCACTCAGCGCGCCGCGTGCCTCCTCGGCCAGCGCCGAGCCCGGGTCGGGCGCGCTGCCCACACCGGCGCACTTAGCCTCGACCACCGTGGTGACGCGCGCCACCAGGTTGCCCAGGTTGTTGGCGAGATCGGTGTTGTAGCGCTGGGTGATGCCCTCGTGGGAGAACTCGCCGTCGTTGCCCAAGGAGGTCTCTCGCAACAGGTAGTAGCGGATCGGGTCGACGCCGAATTCGTTGGTTAGGGTCACCGGGGCGATATCGGTGAGTCGCACCGTCCCCTCGGCGGCCATGGTCTTGGAGAGCTTCTGGCCCCCCATCAGCAACCAACCGTGCACCTGGACGTGCGAGGGCGGCTCGAGTCCGGCCGCCATGCACATCGCGGGCCACCACACACAGTGGAATCGGATGATCTCTTTGCCGATGAGGTGGTGCGACACGGGCCACCACGTCGCCACCTCGTCGTCCTCACGCCCGTAGCCGATCGCGGTCAGGTAGTTGATCAGCGCGTCGTACCAGACGTAGAAGACGTGGCGCTCGTCCCAGGGCACTGGTACGCCCCACGAGATCGATGTCCGGGTGATCGAGATGTCCTTCAGCCCGCCCTTGATGAATGAGTACGCCTCGTTTCGCTTGGTCTCGGGAGTGACGAAGCCAGGGTGGTCCGCGTAGTGGGCGAGGAGCCGGTCCTCGAACGCGCTGAGGCGAAAGAACCAGTTCTCCTCTTCCATCTCGGTGAGCGGCCGGCCGTGGATCGGGCACTTTCCCTGATCGCTGGATTCCACGGTGAAGTAGTCCTCACAGCTGACGCAGTACAACCCGCGGTAGATGTCCTTGTAGATGTGGCCGTTCTCGTAGATCGCCCCGAGGAACTTCTGCACGCTCTCGTAGTGACGCGGCTCGGTGGTGCGAATGAAGTCGTCGAAGCTGATCCCCAGGGCGTCCCACGCCTCGCGAAATCGCTCCGAGGTGCGGTCGGTCCACTCCTGGGGGGACACGCCGTGACTCGCGGCCGCGTCGGCCACCTTCTGGCCGTGCTCGTCGGTGCCCGTGAGGAACTTGACCTCGTCACCGGCCAGACGGTGCCAGCGCGCCATCGCGTCCGCGTTCACCGTGGTGTAGGCGTGGCCCACGTGGGGCAGGTCGTTGACGTAGTAGATGGGAGTGGTGACGTAGAAGCGGCCCATCTAACAAGGGTAGTGACTCACGGCCCCTCTCCTGATCGAAGGCGCAGAGCGAGCTCGTAGGTGCCACGGTGGGGCAGGTCGAACGTGTCGACTACGAAGGCCACCGCGTCGCGCACGCTGGCGCCACTCGCCAGTTGCTGCTCGAGCGCGCGGCGCACGGTCTCGTCGTCCACTTCGCCCGCACGAGCGGCTCCCTCCAACACGACGACGACCTCGCCGAGCACGTCGTGGCGGCTGAAGTGGTCGCGCACCTCGTCCAGCGTGCCGCGCACAACCTCCTCGTGCAACTTGGTGAGTTCGCGCGCCACTGCGACACGACGGGGGTTGAAGCGCCGCGCCAACTCGTCCAGGGTGACGCGCAGCCGCTGGGGCGACTCGTAGGCCACGATCGTTCGCGTCTCACCCGCCCACTGATCAAAGAGCGTCGAGCGCTCGCCCGCCTTGCGCGGAATGAAGCCGTCCATGACGAAGCGCTCGGTGTCCAGACCACTGATCGTGAGCGCCGCGATCACCGCCGAGGGTCCGGGCACCGTGCTCACGCGCAGCCCGGCCGCGGCCACCGCGGCCACCACCCGAGCGCCGGGATCGCTGATGGCCGGCGTGCCGGCGTCGCTGATCACCGCGACGGTCTCGCCCGCGCCGACCCGGGCGACCACCTCATCGCACAGCGACGCCTCGTTGTGCTCGTGCAGCGCGTGCAACCGACCGCGAAGGGCGATGTTGAACGCACTGAAGATCGTTCGCGAGTGGCGAGTGTCCTCGCAGTAGACCGCGTCGGCGCGCTCGAGCACCTCGAGCGCCCGGCGCGAGATGTCGCCGAGATTGCCCAGTGGCGTAGCTACCAGCACCAGCTCTCCCTTGGTGTCACCTGTATCCTGCACGACCGCCCCCTCGTTTGGCCCGACGGGCTCGCCACCCACTAACATTGTCACCTATGTCGAAGCGGACCGTGAAGCGCAAACTACGTGCCAAGAAGAAGGCCAACCACGGCAAGAAGCCGAACTGCGGGCGCGGCTAGGTCCGTCGCTTCAGAGCACCCCGTCCCACGCGCACTGTCGTTCATGTAGCAGTGCCACCAGTGGCGTCGGCGTGTCGGTGATGATGCCGTCAACCCCGAGTTCAAGCAATCGGGTCATCTCGTCGACCTCGTTGACGGTCCACACGTGCACGGCCACACCCGCGCGGTGGGCGGCCTCGACGAAGCGCTCATTGACGACCGTGACGTCGTCGTAGGTTACCGGAACCTGAAAGGCGCACACCGGCGCGAGCACCGGACTCGATCCCTCCAGCAACGAGAAGTAGAACGCCGCGGTCTCGCCGGTGGCCGCCGAGGTGGCCACCTCAGGCGCCGCCAGTCGAAACGATCGCAGGGCGTCGTCGTGGAACGACGCCACAATCACCCGTTCGAGCGCGTCGAGGCGTCGCAGCTCGTCGGCGAGCAAGGGCTCGTAGGACTCGACGAGCGGTGCGATGCCCTTGATGTCGAGGTTGAGCAGCACGCCCGGAAAGGTGCGCACGACCTCTTCGAGCGTGACCACGCCGAAGCGCCGGTCACCCGGTGCCTTGCCTCGGTGTACGTAGCTCGCGTCGTCGGACCCGTGCGACACGCCCTCGCCGTCCGCCCACCAGTAGGCGTTGTCCATGTCCTGGAGCTCGTGCAACGTGAGCCCGGCGATCGCGCCGCGATGGGCGGTGGTGCTGTCGACGGTGTCGTCGTGGCACACCACTACGTGACGGTCCTTGGTGGCGTGCACGTCCAACTCGATAGCGGTGGCGCCCCGGTCCAGCGCTTGCTCGATGGCGAACAACGTCGACGACGGCCCCTCGAGCGCACCACCCTGGTGAGCGAAGGCGATCACCCGGCGCTCGAGCCAGCGATTGCTCACGCCTCGGCGCGCCCCGCAAGGACCCGCACCTGCACACGGTGCTCCATGTAGAAGGCCAGACCCGGTACGAAGCCCGCCAGCAGCATTAACACGAGATAGCCCGCGTGCAGGCGCGCCTTCAGCGCGAACTGAAAGCACATCACCATATAGATCGGGTACAGCACGACGCCGTGGCCGATGCCCACGATGGTTACGATGACGATCAAGTGCTTCCACAGCGCGAGGTCGACTGTGTGCAGGATCAAGAACAAGCACAAGATGATGAGCGTCGTGCCGGTGACGTAGGACATCAACCGGTACCGCTCGAACGCCTTCTCCACTAGTGGCCCCAGAGTTTCTTCTTGGGCTGGGCGCCGAGTTGGGCGAGGTGGTCGTTGTAGGCCGCGAGCGCCGGATCTTCGTCGTCGGCGGTGATGCGTCGAGCCCGCTGGGCCTCTGCGCGCATGCGTTCTTCGTACTCGCGTCGCTCCTGCAACTCCTCCTCGCTCGCTCGGTCAATGTTCAACAGGGCGTACCAACCGAGCACGCCGAGCACGCCGAACACTGGCCACTCGATGGAGTACATGAAGCTCAGCGAATTGCCCTGCACTGCCCGGCCCACCTGCCACCACGCCGCCGACGCGCACAGTGCCAACCACAAGATCAAAAGGAGGTGCAGCAAAAGGGCACGAGAGGTAAACCACTTCGACTTCACGTGGACATACTACTGAGAGGCCGTGGCGCAAGGGCGTAGAGGTAGGATCGATCAGTGCTTCTCATGACGATGCCGCCGTTTTCCTGGCATCACCTGAATCAATGGCAGTTTGACCTATTCCCCACCTCCCTGATGGTGATTGTCGGCGCCTGCTACCTGCTCGGGGCGCGACGCGTCCACCACTGGCCGAGACATCGCATCGCACTGTTCCTCGCCGGGCTCGTCGTTACCTTCCTCGCCACTGAATCGGTGCTCGGTCTGTACGACAGCGCCTACTTCAGTTTCCACATGGTCCAGCACCTCGCGCTAATCATGGTGGCCGCACCGATGTTCGCCCTCTCGATGCCCCTGGATCTCGCCTACGACGCGGGGCCGGCCTGGATGCGCCGCTTCCTCGATGGCGCGCTGATGAAACTGGTCACCCACCCGCTCTTCGCGTTCGCGCTCTACTTCGTCTTCATACCCGTCACGCACCTCACGAGCTTCTTCAACCTCACGCTGGAGAACGAGCCACTCCACAACCTGGAGCACGTGGGCTTCCTCATCGTCGGTTACCTCTTCTTTCGCGCGGCCTTCGGCCTCGAACGGGGGTTCACGATCCACCCCGGCCTTCGCCTGGTCTACGTCATGGCAGCCGTGCCCGTGGACACCTTCACCGGACTGGCACTGGCGATGAACTCGCACAACCCGTTTCCCGCCTATCAGCACACCGCGCCCACCGGATCCGATGCCGCGTCGATCCTCAACAACCTGCACCTCGGCGGCGCCATCATGTGGATCGGTGGCGACGCCCTGATGCTGCTCGCCTGCATCCCGATTGCCGTCGCCTGGGTTCGCTGGGAGACGGTGCGCACCCGCGAACTCGATCGCGAGCTCGATCGGCGCGGACTCTAGAGCAGGCCCGCCTCGATCGCCAGCTCCTCCAGGTCGCTCTCGGGGCGCGCTCCCATGTGCTTGATCACCTCGCCCGCGCAGAGCGATCCCAACTCGGCCGCCTCCACCGGGTCCGCGCCCAGGGCGAGGCTGTAGAGGAACCCCGACGCGAACATGTCACCGGCACCGTTCTGATCGATGACCGTCTCCACCTCACTCGCCGGCACCGAGACCACACCCGACACCGTGGAGACATCGGCGCCCAACGGTCCTCGCGTCACCACCGCCAATACGCCCAGTTCGTCGAGGGCACCGAAGGCATGATCGAGGTTTCGAACCTGAAAGAGCGACCGCACCTCGTCCTCGTTGGCCAACAGCACGTCGACGTCATTGGTGATGAGCTCCAGGAAGTCCCGACGATGCCGGTCAACGCAGAACATGTCCGACAGCGACAGCGCCACCATCGAATCGTGCTCGTGCGCGAAGTTGACCACCTTGCGGATGGCCTGCTTGGCGGGCGCCAGGTCGTAGAGGTAGCCCTCAACGTAGGTGATTTCCGAACGCGCGATAAGACCCTCGCTGATGTCATCGACGCGCAACTGGTTCGAGGCGCCGAGGTAGGTGGCCATGGTGCGCTGGGCGTCGTCAGTGATGAAGACGTGACAGCGTCCCGTGGCTCCCTCGCCCTCGTTGGCGATCGCCAGGTCGAGTTCGACACCCAGCGAGCGCAGGTCGTGGGTGAAGCGCTCGCCGAACTCGTCGTTGGCCACCTTGCCGATGTAACCGCACGTGCCACCGAGCGACGCAACGCCAGCGATCGAGTTGGCCACCGAGCCACCCGACACCTGGATCGTGGGCCCCATGGCGTTGTAAAAGGTCTCGAGTTGGTGCTCGTGGATCAAGGTCATCGACGACTTCACGAGTCCGAGCTGTTCGTGCACGTCAGTGCTGTCGCGAGCGATGATGTCCAACATCGCGTTGCCGATGCCGGTCACCGCCAGTCGGTTCGGGCCCGGTTTGCGGCGCAGGGACACCGGCGTTGTCGAATTTGTCACTTAGCGAGCGTAGAACCTTTCGTCCTAAGGTGGCGACTTATGAGTACAACAACCAACCCCTATCGCCTGGCCCGCACCGTCGTCCCCTCGGCCTACCGAATCTTTCTCACACCGGATCTCGACGCGGCCACCTTCGCCGGGCGCGTCGAGATCGACATCGACATCACCCAGGTCACGCGGTCAATCACGATGCACGCCAAGGAGTTGGTCCTAGGCACGGCGACCCTCACGGTGGCGGGCACGAGTTACCGTTCCGGCGCCGCGAGTGCGGACGCGGCCTACGAGACGGCCACCTTCGCCTTCGACGACGACCTGGCGCCCGGCCCGGCGACCCTCGAGATCTCCTTCACCGGTGTCTTGAACGATCAACTCGTGGGCTTCTACCGTTCCACCTTCACCGATTCCGAGGGTGTCACCCACGCCATCGCGACGACCCAGTTCGAGCACTCCGACGCCCGTCAGGCCTTTCCTTGCTGGGACGAGCCATCATTCAAAGCCACCTACCAGGTGAATCTCACGGTACCGAGCCATCTGGCCGCCTACTCGAACTCCCCCGTTATCGCCGACGTCGATCTGGGCAACGGGCTGCGCACGGTCAGTTACGCGCCGACCATGAAGATGTCCACCTACCTGGTCGCCTTCGTGGTGGGGCCCTTCGAGGAGACCGAGGCGGTCGATGTGCTGGGCACCCCGCTTCGCGTGATCGTCCCCGTGGGAAAGACACACCTCGCCACGCTCGCCCTCGAGGCGGGTGAGTTCGCCCTCAAGTTCTTCAGCGACTACTTCAACATCGCCTACCCCGGCGACAAGTTGGACATGATCGCCATTCCCGACTTCGCCTTCGGCGCCATGGAAAACCTCGGCTGCATCACCTACCGCGAAACCGCCCTGCTCGTGGATCCGGGGGCCGCCTCAATCGCCGAGATGCAGCGTGTCGCCACGGTGGTCGCCCACGAGATCGCGCACATGTGGTTCGGCGATCTGGTGACCATGGAGTGGTGGGAGGGGATCTGGCTCAACGAGGCCTTCGCCACGTTCATGGAGGTGTTGTGCACCAACGCGTTGCGCCCCGAATGGAAGATGTGGGTCGGCTTCGGCGTCGACCGTGACGCGGCTCTACAGATCGACGGCCTACACTCGACGCGGCCCATCGAGTACGAGGTGATCTCGCCCGACGACACGCGAGGGATGTTCGACCTGTTGACCTACGAGAAGGGCGGCTCGGTGCTGCGAATGCTCGAGCAGTACCTAGGCGCGAACGTCTTTCGCGACGGCATCCGCAACTATCTCACCAAGCACAGTTACGCCAACACCATCACCACCGATCTCTGGGACGCCCTGGAAGAGACCTCCGGCCATCCCGTGCGCGACCTGATGAACACCTGGATCCTCCAGGGGGGCCACCCCCTGGTGACTCTGGAGAACGGGCAGATCCGCCAACAGCCCTTCGCCTACGGACCGGCACGTGGACTTAGCGCCATCGGCTCGTCGTGGCTGGTGCCGGTGCTCACGCGCTCGCTGGCCGGCGGCGAGCCCCATCGCCACCTGCTCGGCGACGAGCCCGTGATGATCACCGACGCACCACCGGTGGTACTCAACGCCGGAGGATCGGGTGTCTTTCGCTCTCGCTACGGTGCCGCGGAGCTCGCGTCGATCGGCAGCCACATCGGCGAGCTCGAAGAGCTCGAGCGCGCCACCCTGCTCGCCGACGCGTGGGCCCTGCTCTTCTCGGGCCAGATCACCTGGAATGACTTCCTCGCGAGCGCCCGAGGACTCGGCCAACAGAACGAGCCCACGCCGTGGACCACGGTGGCCACCGCAGTCGACTTCGCCTACCGGGCCCTGCGTGAAGACCAGCGCCCAACCTTGGTCGCGCAGGTTCGCGAACTCTTTGCCCCCCAGTTCGAGCGATTGGGCTGGGACGAGCGCGAGGGAGAGGGCGAACTGACCCCCCAGTTGCGAGCGATCGTGCTGTCGAGCCTGGGCATCATCGGGGCCAACGACACCATTCGCGCCGAAGCGGCACGGCGCTTTGACGCGAACGAGCTCGAGGGCGACCTCGCCCGAGCGATCCTGCGCATCGTGGCCGACCAGAACCGGCCGGGGGATTACGAGACCTTCCTCGAGCGCTACCGCGCGGCGACCTCGCCCCAAGAAGAGCAGCGCTACCTGTGGGGACTCGCCGAGTTCAACGACGAGAAGATCGCGCTCGACGCGGCCGCACGCAGCTTCAGCGAGTTTCGAACCCAGGACGGCGCCATCGAACTGGGCCTGCTCTCGCGCAACCGCGTCACCGGTCCCGAGGTGTGGTCCTTCATGAGCGCGCGCTGGGACGAGGCGCTCGAGAGGTTCTCGCCGAGCACCCACGTACGTCTCGCCATGGGCGTGCCGACGTTCCTGGATGACGACGCGTTCGCCGATCGGGTCGAGTCGTTCCACCTCGAGCACCCACTGGGCGGCGAGCAGCGCACGGTGCTCCAGCAGATCGAGCGCATGCGAGTCGGGATCAGCTTCCGCGACGCGATGCGAGCGCAGTTCTAGGCCCACGTCCGTGAACATTGGCACCTTCGTTGGCGTCTTCGTCTTGATGTTCCTCCTGGAGCTACCCGACAAGACGATGATCGCCACGATCGTCATGAGCACGCGCGCGCGCCCGACCTCGATCGTGCTGGGCGCGTCAAGCGCCTTCGTCATCCAGATGGGGCTGGCGGTCGCGGCCGGCGGACTCTTGACCCTCCTACCGTTTCGGCCCAAGGAGTTCGTGGTGGCGATGCTGTTTCTCGGCGGGGCCGGCTACCTGCTGTTCGTACCGGAGAAGGAGGTGGCCGAGGAAGGCGAGCGTGAGGGACGCAGCGAGCGCTCGGGGACCCGCTGGCGTGAGATCTCGACCGCCTTCAGCGTGATCTTCGTGGGCGAGTTCGGCGACCTCACCCAGATCCAGGCCGCCAACTTCAGCGCCAAGACCCACGAGCCGCTCGAGGTCTTCATCGCCTCGTCGCTGGCCATGATCTCGATCTCCTTCGTCGGCGCCTACGGCGGCCAAATGCTCCAACGCCTCGTACCGCTGGCCAAGATTCGCCTCGCGGGCGGCGTCATCTTCGCGGGACTGGGCATCTACACCCTGGTGAGAGTGTTCACCGGATGAGTCGGCGCGAGTGCCTCGTGCAATTGGCCGACACGGTGAAGGGCTTCATGCCGCGCGAGGAGGGACTCACCCTGCACGCGCACGCCCTGGCCCACGCCCACGAGCACCCGGCTGGCACCTGGCTGGAGATAGGCGCCTGGTGTGGCAAGTCGACCGTGTACCTGGCCAGCGCCGCCGAGACCACATCGAGCGTGCTCTACTCACTCGACCACCACCACGGCAGCGAGGAGAACCAGCCGGGCTGGGAGCACTTCGATCCCACCCTCGTCGACCCGTCCGACGGCCGACTCAACACGCTGCCCAGTTGGCAGCGCACGATTGCGCGTGCCGACCTGGAGTCGAGCGTGGTGGGCCTGGTGGGTGACTCGATCGTAGTGGCGCGGCATTTCGCCCAACCCCTGGACCTGCTGTTCATCGACGGCGGCCACGGCCGCGAGGTCGCCTGGGCCGACTACCAGCACTGGACACCCAAGGTGGTGGTGGGCGGACTACTCATGATCCACGACGTGTTCGACGATCCCACCCAGGGCGGTCGACCGCCCTACGAGATCTACTGCGCCGCGCTCGAGAGCGGCGGGTTCGACGACGTGGCCGCGCGGGGCTCGCTACGAGTGCTGCGTCGGCGCGAAGGCCCCTAGCGGACACTGCGGCTCGGGCAGATCGAGCGGCCGAGCCAGATTGCCGTGGCGAAACAGACCCGACGCTCCCGACGACGAGGTCAGGGCATCAGCGGCCAGGATCACCGCCGCCACCGTGTACGAGGTCGTCTCGCAATCGGGAAACGTGACGTGCTCGGGGTAGGCAAGGCCCGTCCAGTAGGCGCCGTCGTCGCGACGGTGTCGCCCGGTCAGGGAGAAGAGATCGAGCGCGCGGCTCGTCAGGCCCAACGCGTCGAGGGTGAGCACGCACTCGGCCGTCTCGGCGGCGGTCACCCAGTCGCTCGTGGACACGCAGCGCACCCCGTGGTTATCCATGACGTGACGCTCCCAGCCGTCCTCGAGTCGCCGCCGACCCGCGTCGCCGTCGAGGGCACCGCAGAACATCGGGTAGTACCAGTCCATGGCGAACTCATTCTTGGGCGCGAAGGCCCCCGGGTGATGCGCCACCGCGTGACCCAGCCGACCCGCGCTCAACTCCCAGTGCGCCACCGCGACCCCGAGGCGCTCGGCCAGCGCGATGGCGCAGCGCAGCGAGTGAAAGATCGACGACGAACCGGTCAACAGCGCGTAGGACTCGGGTCGTCCCGCCGCGTCGAGCGACCAGCGAATCGTGCCGTCGGGTAATTGCCAGGTGAGCACGAAGTCGATCGCGCGCGCCACCGACGGCCACAGCTGCGCGGCGAACTCGACGTCGTCGCTGGCGAGCAGGTAGTGGTAGACGCCGGTGGCCAGATAGGCGCAGACGTTGGTGTCCAGGCGGGCGTCCTTCACCCAGTCGTCCTCGTAGTAGTTAAACCAGCTACCGTTGACCAACTGGCGCTCGGCCAACCACTCGTAGGCCCGACGCGCCTCGTCGAAGTGTCCGGTAACCGTGAGCGCCATGGCGGCCTCCACGTGGTTCCAGGGGTCGCAGTGCCCACCTCGATTCCACGGGATCTGGCCCGAGGTCAACTGGAGCGAGGCGAGGTGCTGCGCGCTTTGTGCGAGCTCGGCGCTGGTGAGGATTCCCGGCACGCCCGAGAGGTACTCGGTCGTCGTCACGCCGGCTTCACCAGGTAGACCACGACCGACTTGCCCATCAGCGGCGCCAGTACGCGCTCGGCCCAGCGCGTCAGTCGCGGACGCTTGGTGATGTCCCACACCAGCAGCCGGTGATACAGCTTCACGAGGCGGTGTTCGTCGTTGGTGGTGCCCACGAGGCACTTGAGCCACCAATAGGGACTGTGCAGTCCGTGGGCGTGGTGTCGGCCCACCACCTTCAGGCCCGCCGAGGCCAGCCGAGATTCGAGGACGTGGCGGCGGTAGATGCGGATGTGACCGCCGGGCACGTTGTGGTACTCGTCCGACAGCGCCCAGTTAATCAGTTCGGGACCGAAACGCGGCACCGTGACGGCCAACGTGCCCCCGGGGCGTAGCACCCGGGCCAACTCACGCATCGCACTCACGTCGTCGGGGATGTGCTCGAGTACTTCGGAGCAGATGACCCGGTCGAACGCGGCGTCGCTGAAGGGCAGGTGCAGGGCGTCGCCCTGGACGGCGCCGGTGTGCAGGGCTTGCTCGGCGAGCTCACCCGCCTCGAGCATGGCCGCGAACGTGGCCACCACCCCCTCGACCTCCTCGCGGCCCGCGTCGAGGGCCACCACGCTCGCGCCTCGGCGCGCGGCCTCAAAGGCGTGCCGTCCGAACCCGCAGCCCAGGTCGAGCATCCGATCGCCGCCACGCAGACCCAGCCGGTCGTAGTCACAGGTCAGCATCAGTCGAACTGCATCGCTTCGGGCAAGGGCCGGTGGTTCAGGATTGCCTCGTAGCAGGCGGCCGTGCCGCGCGCGGTGACCTCCCAGGTGAAGCGCTGCATGACCCGGCGTCGACCGTTATCGCCCAGGCGTTGACGCAACGCGGGGTCATCCAAGAGCTGGCGGATGGCGACCACCAGTGCATCGGGGTCGTTGGGCTCGACGAGCAGCCCCGTCTCACCACTAACGCCCACCACCTCGGGCAGCGCGCCGCCAGTCGTCGCCACCACCGGCACCGCACAACTCATGGCCTCGATCGCGGGCAGCGAAAACCCCTCGTAGAGGCTCGGCACGATGGCCACTTCGGCCTCGCCGTAGAGACGAGCCAGTTCCTCGTCGCTCACCCCGGAAATGGTGGTGACGATGTCGGTGAGTCCCAGGCGCTCCATCGCAGTCGCCACGCGCCCCTTCGCCCGCGGCTGACCGATCACCACCAGGTCGATCTCTCGCTCCACGCGCAGTTTGGCGATCGCTTCGAGTAGCGGCACGAGGCCCTTCATGGGCACGTCGCTCGAGGACGTCACCATGAGCCGCCCTGGCTTCTTCACGACGTCCCCATAGGGTCGAAACACCTCGTGATCCACCCCGACTGGTACGACCGTCAACCGGTCCAACGCCACGCCCATCTGGGCGTTGATGTCGATCTTGGAGTTGTGCGAGACCGTGAGCACCGCCGGAAGGTGCTTGAGCACCCGCACCTGCATGCGCAGGAATCCGAACCAGCGCCGGGTGGCGAAGCGCTTCCAGGGCGTCTCCGCGTGATCCAGGGCGATCGATCGATCGACGGTGATCGGGTGGTGCAGGGTCTCGAGCAACGGCCACCCATCGCGCGCTAGGCGCGCGATGCCGGTGCCCATGCACTGGTTGTCGTGGATGATGTCGAAATCCGCTCGCCGGGGGCGCAGCAGGCGGCGCACGCGCATCGAGTAGGCCAGCGGCTCACCGAAGCCGGCGCCCATCATGATCGCGAACTCCACCACGTCGGCGAGCGAGGTGAACTCCGAGCGCGCGGGAATGCGAAAGGGATCCGGGTCTCGGTACAGATCCAGTCCGCGCACCGGGCTAAAGCCCACTCCCTCGTCGAGTTCCGGCCACGGCGGCCCCGCGAAGACCTCGACGCTGTGGCCCAGGCGAACCAGTTCGCGGGTGAGGTGGCGGGTGTAGACGCCCTGTCCGCCACAGCGCGGGTTGCCGCGGTAGATCAGGAACGCGATACGAAGCGCGCCGGGCTCGGGCGGACGCGCGGGCACCCGCTGGGGCGTGGCGATGGTCCGAGAGCGCGCCCACGACCGCCTCATCTCGGCAATGGTCGTGCGTAGAGATTGGGACACGTGTCTGCTTTCGGACTCGGCGAAGTTCCCAATTCTCCCCCAATTCACACCTCGGCACAAATGACTTCCTGAGTCCGCGGGTGCCTTGACTACGCTGCAGATCATGGACCTCAACTACTCCGCCGAAGCAGAGACCTTTCGCGCCGAGATCAAGGCGTGGCTCGAAGCCAACCTGCCCGAGGACTGGTTCAGTCCCGGCTTCACGATGACCGACGAGGAGCGGCGGACCTTCAACCAGACCTGGAACGAGAAGCTCTTCGCGGGCGGCTGGATCTGTGCGGGCTGGCCGGTGGAGTACGGCGGCAAGGGCATGTCGCTGCTGCGCCAGGTCGTGCTCAACGAGGAGTTCGCCAAGGCCGGGGCGCCCATGCGCGCCGATTTCTTCGGCGACACCCTTGTGGGACCCACCATTTTGCAGTGGGGCACCGAGGAACAGAAGAAGGAGTTCATCCCGGGCATCTTGCACGGCACGATCGCGTGGTGTCAGGGGTTCTCCGAGCCCGACTCGGGCTCGGACCTCGCGAGCCTGACGACGAGCGCCGCGCTCGACGGCGACGAGTGGGTCATCAACGGCCAGAAGGTCTGGACCACCCAAGCCCAGCACGCGGACTACGTGTTCCTGCTCGCGCGCACCGACCCCGACGCCCCCCAGCACGCCGGTATTAGCTACCTGCTCGTGCCCATGCACCAGGCGGGGGTCGAGGTGCGACCGATTACCCAAGTCGACGGCACCGCCGAATTCAACGAGGTCTTTTTCACCAACGCCCGCTGCCCCAAGGGGAATGTCGTGGGCGGCGTCAACAACGGCTGGAAGGTGGCTATGACCACCCTGGGCTTCGAGCGCGGGTCCTCGTCGACCACGGGCTACCGGCGCTTCTTGAAGGAGTGGCATCAGATTGTGCGCGAGGCCCAGCGCACGAAGAGGTCCGAGGATCTACGAGTGCGCGACGACCTAGTGAGGGCGTGGCAGAAGGTCAAGATCATGGAGATCAACGGCTACCGCTCGCTCACCGACGCACTCAACGGCACTCACGACGCTGCACTCCTGGGCGCGTGCAACAAGATGTTCTGGTCCGAGGCCCACCGCTGCACCATGGAACTCGCTATGGACGTCTTGGGCATGGAGGCCCAGGTCCTCACCGGCAAGGGTCCGGTGGAGGGCTCGCCACAGGCAAACCGCCGCGGTCGCGCGGACTATCCGGTCTCGGAGTTGCAGGCGTCCTTCTTCTTCTCACGCTCCGAGACCATCTGGGGCGGAACCGCCGAGATCCAGCGCAACATCATCGGCGAGCGAGCCCTCGGGCTGCCCAAGGAGCCCAAGCCCGCCGCTGTCTAGGCGACGCGCAACGCTTCGGTGCTGGCCACGTTCTTATCGTGGGTCATGATCAGCCACGCACCGATCACCAGCGTCGTGCACGCCCCGACCATCAGACCCAGGCGTGGGCTGGTTGCACCGATTATGAGACCCATCAGCGGGGCACCGATAGGCGTCGAGCCCATGAACGCCGTGCCGTAGAGGCTCATCACGCGTCCACGCATTTCCTGGTTGGAGTTGAGTTGCAGGGTCGCGTTGCAGGTCGATATGAACGCGATGCCGAACGCCCCGGTCGGCACCAGCATCAACTCGGCCCACACCAGCGACGGTGCGAACGCGACCAGGACCAGGAACACGCCAAAACCCGTGGCCAAGGTCGCCATCAGCTTGGGCGTCGGCCTCGAACGGTGCGCGATGAACAGTCCTCCGATCACCGCGCCGAGCCCCATGGCCGCCATCATGAGTCCGTACTGGGCGGCCGAGCGCTGGTGGAAGGTGGTACGGGCGAGTAGCGGCAGGGTGACCGCGAAATTGAAACCGAACGTACCCACCGCCGCCACCGCCACCAGTGAGTTGCGCAGCATCGGCGCGGAGGCGACGTACTTGAGGCCGAGACGCATCTGTCCGCGTTCGCGCACCACGGTCGCCATGGGTAAGAAGTCCTGGCTACTCATCATGGCCAGCGCCACCAGCACCGCCAGGTACGAGAGGGCGTTCGCGTAGAAGCAGGCGGCCATGCCCATAACCGCGATGAACGTCGCGGCGACGCCGGGTCCGATCAGGCGGCCCGCGTTCATCAACACGCTGTTCAAGCTCACGGCATTAGTGATCAAGTCGCGACCCACCATCTGCTGGACGAACGCCTGGCGCGCCGGCATGTCGAAAAGGTTCACGACGCCGAGCAGCGACGCGAGCACGTACACCGCACCGGCGCTCACGTGGTGAGTGCTCACCATCACCGCCAGGATTAGCGCGAGCAGGCCCGCGCTCAACTGGGTCAGGTAGAGGATCTGGCGCTTCTCGTGGCGGTCCGCGACGAGTCCGCCGTAGAAGCCGAACAACAGGATCGGCACGTACTGCAGCGCCACGGCGACCCCGAGGCCCACTGAGGAACCCGTCAATTGCAGCACCAGCCAGCCCTGGGCGACCGACTGCATCCAGGTGCCCGACACCGAGATCAACTGACCCACGAAGTAGAGACGGAAGTTGCGCACCCGCAGGGCGGCGAACGTCTTGTTCGAGAAGTTCCGGGCGGCGTTCAACGATCCTCCATCAAGCCATCCAGGAAATCGATCAGTTCCCTAACCTTCTTCAGCTCCGCCCTCGAGAGCGCGTGTAGGCGCTGCTCCAAGAACTCGGTCTTTCGCCGGCGAATGGCACTGAGCTCACGACGTCCCGTGCTCGTGAGGCGCACTCGGGTGCTGCGCCGGTCGTCGGGGTCCGGCGCGCACGTGATGAGTCCCTGATGCTCCATGGTGCGCACGAGGCGAGTCACCGAGGGGGGCTGGACCTGCTCACGAGCGGCCAGTTCGCCGAGCGTGGGATTTTTCAGGGTCTCGACCGACGACAGCATCGACGCTTGGGCCGGCGTGACGCCACCCAGGGACGACGAGCGCAGACGACGGTTCAACCGGGTGACGCCGCGCCGTAGCCGCGCGGCCAGTTCGTTCGTCGTCGCCGTTTCCATTAGTTCACCTAACTAAATAATAGCGACCAACGCCGGACGGTGCACGTCGACGGCGTGATCAGAGTTGGCGATAACGGGGTACGTAGCCGCCCGCGCCCAGGGACATCGAGTCCTCCTGGTCGATCGAGTCGTCCACTCCGCCGATGACCTCGCTGACCCAGTCGAGCCGGTCGGTGAGAATCCTGGTCACGCCGCCCTGGAGCGTCGTCGAGGAGATCGCGCAACTCGAGCACGCGCCCTGCAACTGCACCTCCACCACACCGGTCTCGACGTCAGCGCGAATCAGGACGAGGTCTCCCCCGTCGGCCTGCACGGCCGGGCGCATGAGGTCCAACAACGCGTTGAGCGCCTTGAGTCGAGCGGCTCGTTCCTGGTCGGTGAGTTCTGGCACCCCCCCAGTCTGCCGTGAATCGCGTGAACCGTGACCGCTGATCAGGATCGGTACGCTGGACGCCATGGGAAGTGACCAGCACTGGGACGTCGATGACGTCGATCTGTCCGACCTAGACTTCTGGCGCCGACCCTGGGTCGAGCGCGAGAGCGCGTTCGCAGCCTTGCGCGAGCGCCGACCGATCTCGTTCTACGAGGAACCAGTCGTCGAGAACACGTCAGTGGAACTCCCCAAGGGACCGGGCTACTACGCCCTGACTCGCCACGCCGACATCACCACGGTGTCACGCCACCCCGAGGTCTTCCTCTCGGGACCCGGCGCCGTCTCGATCTTCGACCTGCCGCCCGAGATGATCGAGTACTTCTCGGGCATGATCTCCACCGACAACCCGAAGCACGCCCGACTGCGCCGCATCGTGGCCAACGCTTTCAACCCGCGCACCGTGCGCGCGGTGGAAGAGTCGATCGAACGTGTCGCTGATCAGGTGATCCAAGACGCATTGGATCATGGCACCGGTGACTTCATCTCCGACATCGCCGCACCTTTCCCCCTCGAGATCATCTGCACCATGATGGGTGTGCCGCGCAGCGAGTTCGCCACCGTGCTGCGCTGTTCGAATGTGATCCTCTCGATGGGCGACCCAGAGTTCATCCCCGAGGGCACCGACGCCGTCCTGGCCTTCCTCGAAGCGGGTGCCACGCTGAGTGGGCTGATGGAGGAGCTCGGTCAGCACCGACTCGACCGTCCCATCGACGACATCACGAGTGCGCTGGTCAACGCCGAGATCGAGTCCGAGAAACTGACCAAACAGGAGCTCGCGTCCTTCTTCGTCCTGCTGGTCACCGCGGGCAACGAGACCACCCGGACCGCCATCGCCCACGCCTTGCACGCGCTGAGCGAGCACCCCGACCAAAAGGCCCGCCTCGTGGGGGACTTCGACTCACTCGCTCGAACCGCGACCGACGAGATCGTGCGGTGGGCGTCACCGGTGATCTGGATGCGCCGGACCCTCGCCAGCGACTACACGCTCTCAGGCCAGGATCTCAAGGCCGGAGACAAGGTGCTGCTCTTCTACAACTCGGCCAACCGCGACGACGCCGTGTTCGAGTACCCCTACCGCTTCGATGTCGGACGAACGCCCAACGAACACTACGGCTTCGGTGCGCCGGGTCCGCACTTCTGCCTAGGGGCGCACCTGGCGCGACGCGAGATCACCGTGATGTGGCGCCAACTGCTCCAGCGCGCGCCCTCTATTCACGCCACGGGCGCGCCGGTCCAGCTCGCCTCGAACTTCGTCAACGGGATCGTCCAACTGCCCTACGAGTTTTGAGTCACCGCGCCGCTCAGGAAGCTCGCGCGGCTACCGCCTCGTCAAAGGCGCGCAGCGCCCTCGGTCCCCAGACCGTCCCCGGTCCGCCGTTCATGGTGATGGCGACGCCAATCGCCTCAGCCACCTGCTGACGGGTCACGCCGTGGCGCGCCGCACCCCTGGTGTGGCTCACGATGCATCCGTCACACTCGCGCGTGATCGCGATCACCAGGGCCAGGAGTTCCTTGGTGGCGGCGCTCAGATCCCCGTCACCGAAAGAGGCCTTGGCCATCTGGGAGTATCCCTTCAACACCTCGGGAATCATGGCGCGCAGGTCAAGGGCTGGCTGACGTAGCTCATCGCGGACTTCATCCATACTTTTCATAACTACCTCCACCGCGAGCGTAGCGAGCCGGGCGACGCGCCCCGGCGCCCACCGCTTCGAGCGACGTCGTGATTTCCTAAGATTCTCAGATGAGCGTGATCGATGACCTGGTGGCCCACAATCGTGAGTATGTCGCGCGGCACGGGCATCGCGAGTTGCCCACCGCCCCTCAGTTGCGACTGGCGGTGCTGACGTGCATGGACTCGAGGCTGGACCTGTTCGGCGCGCTGGGCCTCGACCTGGGCGAGGTGCACCTCATCCGCAACGCCGGCGGCATCGCCACCGACGACGCCGTGCGCTCGCTGCTGTTGAGTCAGCGACTTCTCGGCACCCGAGCGATCATGGCGATCCACCACACTCGCTGCGGCCTGGAGTCATTCGACGAGGAGGCCCTGCAGCGCGAACTCGAGCTCGACTACGGTCAGCGTCCCGGGTTTCGACTGGGCGCCTACTCAGACACCGACCGCGACGTGCGCGAAACCGTCGAAATCCTGCGGACCAGCCCCTTCATCGATGGCACCGAGATTCGCGGCTTCGTCTTTGACGTCGACGACGGCGCCCTACGCGAGGTCGCGGTCTAGCGATTTTCTGAAGCCCAGACTCGCCTGTTCGTAGCCGTTGGACGAGTAGAAGCGGTGCGCGTCGACGCGAACGTTGCGACTCGTCAGCTGAATTCGGTAGCACCCCCGATCGCGAGCGAGCGCCTCGGCCGCCCCCAGCATCGCGGTCCCGATCCCGTGACCTCGCCGATCGGCGCGCACGTACACGCTCTCGAGCTCGCAACACCACCCGCCCGCGTGCTGGAAGTGCGGAAACACCATCACCTGCAGAACGCCCACCACTGCGCCGTCCTCGTCGGCGACCAGCACGTCGCCGCGCCGCGCGCGAGTCTCCACGGCCGCGCGCCAGTACGCCTCGACGTCCTCGGGGTGCTCGACGTCGAGAGTCAGCGAACCCTCGCGAATCAACTCGACGGCGCCAACGATGTCGCCGCGCTCGAGCGCTCGAACCACGAGCATCAGTCCCTCGGATCGATCGGGGTCAACACGCCCACGCTGGCCTCGATGGCCTCAGCCGCGTCGAGGCACAGGTCCTCTCGAAAGAGTGGACCGATGACCTGGGCCCCCGTGGGCAGGCCGTTGGCCACGCCCGTGGGCACGCTCACCGCCGGCAGCCCGAGCACGTTGGCGGGCAGCACGAAACGGTAGGTCTCGACTACCTTCATGGCGGACACGTCGTCGATGATGTCGAAACCATGCGCGAACGGCGGTTGGGTCCACGTGGGGCCCACGACCAACGGGTAGTCCGTCATGAACGCCCGCCACGCCCGCTCGACGCGGAAGCGGTTCTGGTGCATGTAGTACAGCGAATCCGCCGTGGCCTCGGGAAAGGCCCCCGCGGTCAGGTCCAAGAATCGGCGTCCACCCGCACCCATGAGCGGATCAATGAACTCGCGGGTCACGCTAAGGGTGGACACCATGAGCTCAGCCCAGGCCAGGTAGGACTCGAACACCATTGGGGGTTCGATCTCGTCGACCTGGTAGCCGGCGGCCTCGAGTGCGCGCCCGGCGATGCGAACGCCCTCGACGATGTCGGGGTGGGTATCGCCGCCCAGGGGGTGGGGCACCAGAGCGACGCGGCGCGCGACCGGTCGGCCGACCAGCGGCGCGTCGATGCTCTGGGGATCACCGCGGTGGGCCCCCATCACCGCTTGCAGTCCGAGGCGCACGTCGCCGACGTGGCGAGCCAGCACGCCCTCGGCGAGCATGATCTGCGAGTTGAGGGCCATCTCCACCACCGCGCTCGGATTCCCCTGGGGCACGCGGCCCCTCGAAGGCTTGATCGACGTGATGCCACACGCGTAGGCGGGATTGCGCAGCGAACCTCCGATGTCATTACCCAGGCCGATGGGACTCATGCCCGAGGCAATCGAGGCCGCCTCGCCACCCGACGAGCCGCCCGCGGTGAGCCCGTGACGCCAGGGGTTGTGCGTGACGCCGTAGAGGGACGACTCGGTGTTGACCCGAAGCCCCAGGTCGGGCATGTTGGTGCGAGCGAGGACCACCGCACCCGCGGCACGCATGCGTTCCACGGACGGGGCGTCCTCGGTGGCCATGAAGTCCTTCAGCGCCTCGGCCCCCTCGGTCGTGGCGTAACCCGCGACGTCGATGTTCGTCTTCACGGTGAGCGGCACGCCGTGCAAGGGTCCCAGGGTGGTGCCGTCCTTCGTCGCGGCGTCAGCGACGTCAGCCGACGCCAGCACCTCGTCGCGACGCAACTCGACGATCGCGTTCAACTGATCGTTCACCGCGTCGATGCGGTCGAGGTGCGCTTGGACCACCTCGCGCGAGGTGGCCTCGCCCGATCGAATCAACTCAGCGAGCCGACCGGCGGACAACCGCCAGAACTCCTCCGCCATCGTGACCTCCCCGTACGTCCTGTTGCCGAGGGTAGCGGCTGGTGGCGGTGCGGCGCTAGCGGGCGCTCTCGGAGTGGCGCTGCGTACGGCTCACGATGACCCGACTCAGAACCAACAGGGTCAAGATCATCACCAGCAGGATGAGCGAGGCGTCATAAGAGATGTAGTGCAGCGACGGGAGCGGTTGGTTCCAGTCTGTCCAGACGTAGTAGGTCAGGTAACTGATCGGGTGATGAATCAACTGCCAGTTGGGCAGGTCGTTGGTCACGCCCGCGGTGTAGAGCAGCGGGGCCGTCTCACCAACGGTGATGGCCTCGGCAATCAACAGACCCGTCACGATGCCGGGCATCGCAGAACGCAGCACCACCTTGCGCAACGAGTAGCCCGTGCGCATGCCGAGCGCTTCGGCACCCTCGCGATACGATGTGGGCACCTGACGAAGCGCTGATTCGGTCGCCTTGGTGATGTAGGGCACGACCATCAGCGACAGGATGATCAGGGCCGCCAAGACCGAAAAACCCCAGTGCAAACCGACGCATAGCGCCACGTAGCCCACGTAGCCCAACACGATCGAGGGGAAACCCGCGAGCACGTCGATCGCCGCGCGCAGGTAGGCCCCACCATCGGCTCCATTCTTTCGCCGCGGAGCCAGTTCGGCCAGAAAGATGCCGCCCAGCACACCGGCGCTGCCCGCGATGACCATCACGCCCGCCATGATCACGAGCGTGCCGAGAATCGCATTCTCCAGTCCGCCGCCGTTACCCGAGGGCACCGACGTGAGCACGCTCCACCTCCAATGCGGGATGGCCTTGAGCGCGACCCCTACAACGAGCCACAGCGCGGGTCCAATGACGAAGACCAGCGCTACCAGGGTCATCGCCTTGAAGACAAGCGACTTCGCTCGGCGCCAGGAGGTCTTGGGGTAGGCGTCGGTAACGATCGACATCTAGCCCCTCCCCACCGGCGCGGCGAGTCTGGACGTGCGCTTCACGATCGAGCGGGCCCCGAGGTTCACGACCACCGAGATGAGTGCCAGCAGGAGGCCGGCTTCGGCCAGCGTCGAGAGCGCGAAGCCCGTAGCGTCGGTGAGCGCCGAGTCGAGTTGGCTGACGATGGTCGCAGCGATTGTGGTCATCGTGCCGTAGATATTGGGCGCGACCGAGCCGAGCACTGAGCCCGAAACCATGGCGATGGCAATCGTCTCGCCGATGGCGCGGCCCAGGCCGAGCATCGTCGCGCCGATGATGCCCGAACGAACCCAGGGGATCGTGATCTTGCGCGCCACCTCGGCATCGGTGAAGCCGAGCGCCTCAGCGCCCTCTTTGGGTAGCGGCGGCACTTGCAGGAAGAGGTCACGGGTGGTCGAGGCGATGATCGGGACGATCATGAAGCTAAGCACCAGACCCGAGGTCAAGAGTCCCTCACCGTAGCCCACCGAACCCTTGAAGTAACGAAGCACCGGGATGTTGGGCACGTTGTTCGAGATGAACGGGTAAACGTGCTGGGCGAGGAAGGGACCCAACTCGAGGACTCCCCACAGCCCGATGATCACGCTGGGCACACCCGCCAGGATCTCTACGAAAAAGCCCACCGGCTGGGCGACCCACTTCGGAAGCCGTTCGGTGAGTGCGAAGGCCGTGCCGATCGACACTGGGACGGCGATCACGATGGCGATCAGCGAGCTCTCGAGGGTGCCCGCAATCAGTGGCCACGCGCCGTACTGAGCACCCATCGGGTGCGCGACGCCATGGGTGTGCTGAACGGCGCCGTAGAAGTTGCCCACCTGCCAGGTCGAGCCACTCACGAAGCCAAAACCGTTCACCTTGATGGCGGGCCAGGCCTTCAGCGCCAGGATAATGAGGACGAAGAGCAGACCCAGCAGTGGAAGGGTCACGGCGATACGCGTCCCAACGCGCCACAACACGTCTTCTACGTTGCGCATGCCCGCCCGGCGAGACCAGAGGCCTCGTCGGGCGGGCGACGCGTGTGTCAACGGCGATCCGTGTGCCTGCGATGCACCGTCAACCATTCAGTTCACTCCTACTTGATCGTCTTGATCAACTTGAGCGACGCCACCGCGAAGTTCGTCGGCAGCGGCAAGAAGTTGACCTGGCTGAGGTACGAACTCGAGTTACCGAGCTTCGGGTTGATCGCCCACTCGAGCAATGAACGTACAGCCTTGGCCGCGTTGGTGTCGGACTGGTGCGAGTTGACAATGGCGTACTCGTAGTTGATGATGGGGTAACCGCCAGAGGTCTTCGCGTTGATCATCGAGACCGCGCCCTTGTTGCGAAAGACCTTGAAGCCCGCCGCTTCCTTAGCCACGGCTTTGGCACTCCACTTGACGTACTGGCCCTTGCCGTTCATCAGCGCGGCGTAGGTCATGCCACCACCGAGGATGTTGCTCAAGTAGCTGGCTCCGATGTAAGCGATGCATCCCTTGGTCTGCTGACAGCCCGACACCATGCCACCGTTGCCGTTCTCACCGAGGGACGAGGCGTTCTTGGGCCACGACACGGTCGTGCCGAAGCCGACCGACGCTCCCCAACCGCTGGGGTCCTGCTTGGAGAGGTACTGGGTGAAGAGGAAAGTGTCACCACTGCCGTCCGAACGGTACAGGGGAACAATGGGCAGGTTGGGCAGGTTGATCTTGGAGTTCGCCGCAGCGATCGCCGGGTCATTCCAGTTCGTGATCTGACCCTCGTAGATCTGGGCGATCACCTTGGCGCTCAAGTTGAGGTGCGCGTTCACGCCCGGAATGTTGTAGGCCACCACCTGGGAGGAGATGACGAGGGGAATGTTCATGAGCGTCGGAGTGGCGCTCACCTGAGTCGGCGAGAGATACGCGTCGGACGAACCGATGTTGATCGTGTTCGAGGTGGCCTCAGAAATACCCAGACCCGAACCGCCCGCACCGGTGGTCAGGCTGACCTGTGGGTACTTGCCCTGGTAGGCCGGTGCCCAAAGGTTCCACAGCGGGTACAGCAACGAGCTACCCGCCTCGGTCAGGCTGGCCTTGGACGGGGTCTCAACGCGGAACACCTGGGCCTTCACGGGCGTCTTCTTCTTGTGCTTGGTGGTCGCGGAAGCGACCGAGGCGACGCCCAACACACTGACCGCGCCCGCGAGCGCGAACGTCGACGCCAGGCGCGCTCCCTTTACGAAACTTAACTTCACTTGATTCCTCCTAGTAGGTGACGGCGATACCGTAAGTGACTCAGGTAAACCCACTGTGAAGCAGTGGTGACCTGCAACCGATTTCTCAGTTATCCTCGAGTGCCGCGTTCATGTTTGACGTACGCCACGAGCTTCAGCCCATGAGTCCATTCACGTATCGTTCGGTGACTGCTTCGCTGGGATGCTCGAACACCTGGGCCGTGTCGCCATACTCGACGAGGTGCCCGTCGTAGAAGAACATGGTCTTGTCCGACACGCGGCGCGCCTGACCCAGATTGTGGGTGACCACGACCAAGGTGAGCGCGGGTGTCATCTGGCGCATCAGCTGCTCGACCGACTCAGTGGAGAGCGGGTCGAGCGCCGAGGTCGGCTCGTCCAACAGCAACATCTCGGGTCCCACCGCCAGGGCGCGCGCCAGGCACAGCAGTTGCTGTTGTCCCCCCGAGAGCCGGTAGGGCGAATCATTGAGTCGATCCTTCACCGCGTCCCAGAGACCCACCTCGCGCAGGCGCGTCTCGGCCACGACGTCCAACTGCTTGCCCTTGGCGATACCGTGCGCTTTGGCGCCCGCGACCACGTTGTCGCGGATCGACATGGGAAAGGGATTCGGTCGTTGAAAGACCATGCCGACGCGGCGGCGCAACGTCAACAGGTCGAGCGAAGGGTCCCAGATACTGGCGCCATCCAACAGCACGTCACCCGAGTGGCGAAAGCCGAACACCTTGTCGTTCATGCGATTGAGTGTTCGCAGGAAGGTTGATTTGCCCGAACCGGTCGGACCGATAAGCGCGGTGATTGTGCCTCGGGGAAAGGTGACGTTGACGTCGCTCAGGATCGACTTCTGGCCGAAGCTCAAGTCCAACGACCGGGTGGTCATGACCTCGAGAGGCCGGTTGCTGTCGGGGTCCAGCACCTCCAGAACTGACGAGATCTCTTCGTTCGAGATGTCGGTCTTCGGGACGTCTTCCATTCGTGAGCCCTTCGTTTGAGGCGACGAGGCCAAACTAGGGAGTGAAGGTTAACGGATCGTGACGGTTAGGTAACGTCTCGTTGACGCTCAACCAAAAACCAAGGTTCATCGTCAGGCACCGATGGATCCGAGACACCAGCCCTCGTCACCACGTCGCGCGGGCTCCGACCACCTGGCAGCGGTGGTGGGCGTGGGCGGCACCCAGGAGACGGTCGCCGACCACGGACACGGGACTGAGGCTTTTGCGCGGCCGCGGGCGGGCCTCAGGGCGTGACCTAGGGTGCTACGTAGGAGAAATGTTGTCCAGGCAGGTGTAATGCGCATAGGTGTCCTAACTGCAGGCGGTGACGCGCCGGGTCTCAACGCAGCCATCCGCGCCATTGGCCAGATGACATTTCGCGACGGCCACGAACTCATCGGCATCGAAAATGGTTGGGCTGGACTCGTGGACGATTTCGTCGGCCGGGACCTACATCCAGCCGACGTGACCGGCATTGTCGGCCAGGGTGGCACCCTGCTCGGCACCATACGCTACGACCTCGACAATCCTCCCGGGGGCCGCGACCGAGTCCTGCACAGCATCGAGCGCCACGTCGACGCGCTCATTGCCATCGGTGGCGACGGGACCCAGCGGATTTCGCACTGGCTAGCCGACCGTGGCGCACCAGTCATAGGCGTGCCCAAGACCCTGGACAATGACCTGCTCGGCACCGACTACTGCATTGGCTTTGACACTGCGGTCAGCACCGTGGCCGAATCGCTGGACCGGCTCTACACCACCGCGGCCTCGCACCATCGCGTCATGGTGGTCGAGACTATGGGTCGCTCGACCGGCTGGGTGGCCGCGATGGGCGGGCTCGCCGGAGGCGCGGATCTCATCGTGATCCCCGAATTCCCCTTCACCATGGACGAGATCATCGACCACCTAGTCAAGCGCCGAGCATCGGCCAGCGCGTTCTCCATCGTGGTCATCGCCGAGGGCGTCAATCTCGAGACCCTCGGCGGCCATGAACGTCACGAACTCTCCTCCGAGGGCGTGGGCGGTGTTCGATTCGCTACCCGCGGGGTCGGTCATTTCCTTGCCGCACGCATCGAAGAGCACGGCGGCTTCGAAGTCCGCACCACGGTGCTCGGCTACCTTCAGCGAGGCGGCAGCCCCAGCGCCTACGACCGCATCTGGGCGACCCGCGTGGGCGCGGCCGCCTACGACGCGGTGGCCGCGGGCCGCTTCGGCACGATGCCGGTGGTGCGGGGCAACCGGGTGCAACTAGCGCCCCTATCGGAAGTGTCACACGGTCAGCGGCGCGTACCGCGCGAACTCTACGATCTCTGCGCGGCGTTCTTCTAGCTTCGCCCGTCGGGACCCAGTTGGCCGAGCCGGTAGTGAGTGCGACAGAGCACCTGGTAGTGCACGGCGCCCTCAACTACGTCACCAAAGAAGAACTGACTCCCCTGGCGCGCGACAACACCGTCGACCACGCGCGCGTTGCAACGACCCTTGGCGCCGCACCAGCACGACGAGGTGAGCGGCAACTCGTGGGCCCAATCCGCAATCGCGAACAGACGCGCCGAACCGGGAAAGATGCGCAGCAGAAAGTCTGCCGAGAGCCCAAACGCGTGCACGTCCACGCCGTGGTCGTCCACGAGTCGCGCCAAGGCATCGACCTGTTCGACGCTGGCGAACTGCACCTCGTCGATCACCAGGATCCGCACCCCGGTCTCGAGCAGTCGGCGCACGTGATCATCTAGATCAGCGTCGGACTGGACGGCCTCAGCCTCGGCCTCGATGCCAATCCGACTGGTCACCGTGCCGCTACTCGATCGGTCGCCGAAGGTCCAGAGCACGACGTCACTGCGACTCTCTCGAAGCTGCCAACACAGTTGCAGCGCCAGCGTCGATTTGCCCGACGCCATGGTCCCGTAGGTAAAAGTAAGTTCCGCCATCATCTCTCGTCACGCAGTGCGAACGTCCAACGATACCGCCGGGCACTCGCCAGTGGACTCGATAGCTCACGCCGCGCGGGACCCCTCACTAGATTGGGTCCATGGAGATTCCCGTTCGCGCCGTCGCCTACATTCGAAACGATCGCAGCGAAGCGCTCGACGACAACTGGAACGACATCGTCAGCACCGTCGAGTTGGCGAGCGACGTGCCCAGCGAAGCCCTCCAGGGGCTCGCCGACTTCTCGCACGTCGAGATCGTCTTCTTCGCCGACTGGGCCGATGACGTGCCGCCGGGACCCTGGCACCGCCACCCGCGGGGCAACGCACAGTGGCCCGACGTTGGAGTGTTCGCCCAACGCAACAAGGATCGCCCGAATCGAATCCTGCTTACGACGGTGGCCATCGAATCATTGGGTGAGCGCTCGCTCGTCGTGCGCGGTCTCGACGGCATCGATGGAACACCGGTGCTCGACATCAAGCCCGTCTTTCGCTGGAGTGTGCCGCGAGGCGCGTTGCGAGTGCCCGAATGGAGCGAGGCGCTCGGCGAGAACTACTTCTAACTGGCCGCGATGAAGTCATTGAGCACCCGGGCGAGTTCCTTGCCCCGTTGCTCTTGAAGGAAATGGCCCGCACCCTCGATAGTGACGTGCGCTTGGCCCTGGGCACCCGGCACGACCCTCAAGAACTTGCGGTCCGCGCCGCGGGTGATCGGATCGCCGTCGGAGAAGCAGCACAGGAATGGCTTGGTCCACGTTGCCAACACCGCCCACGCCGCGACGTTGGCGTCGTGGGCGGGGTCTTCGGGCGACGTGGGGACCAGCGCCGGGAACTGACGGGCCCCCTCCTTGTAGGACTCGTCGGGAAAGGGTGCGTCGTACGCCGCGACGATCGACGGAGTCAGTCGTTCGGTGCAGCCACCCGAGACAATGGCCCCCACGGGCAACTCGGGCGCACGCTGACTGAACTCCTGCCACTTGAGAAACGCCTCGGTGCTCGGCTCCTCGCCCGTGGGCAGTCCGCCATTGCCGATGGCCACGCGCGCGAATCGGTCCGGGTGCTCGCACACCAGACGCAGACCGAGCAGACTTCCCCAGTCCTGTCCGAAGAGGGTCACCTCCTTGAGATCGAGCCGGTCGAAGAGCAGTTCGCGCAGCCACTCAACGTGACGGGCGAAGGTGTACTCGCGACGGTCGGTGGGCTTGTCCGAACGGCCGAAACCAATGAGATCCGGAGCGATGACGCGGTGGCGCGCCGCCACGAGACCGGGAATCACCCTGCGGTACAGGAACGACCAGCTCGGTTCACCATGCAACA